>Ga0209098_1000089_pt1 | contig 96501 bp, 53 predicted proteins | sample AD_JPNHW1_MetaG_FD_184429 | JGI IMG/M metagenome (GOLD analysis project Ga0209098, IMG submission 184429) | Active sludge microbial communities of municipal wastewater-treating anaerobic digesters from Japan - AD_JPNHW1_MetaG (SPAdes) (version 2) | ecosystem: Engineered > Bioreactor > Anaerobic...
CGTCTTCCGTTTCAATCGCAGAAAGACGCCGATGGCCGCTTTCCAAACGCTTCTGGGAATCGCCGCCTGCAAAAACCCGGAATCATTGGCCGATTTGAAAGAACCTTAGTCAAGTGCATAAGCAATTGCGGACATATCGCAACATTGAATGCATCAAAGATTAATGATAACATCATGCCGTGAAAGATGCGTTCTAACGAAAGGACAACCGCAAGAGGAAAAGGGTCGGTCCATGGCGGGTGATCATCGTGAGAATGAACGTGTGCCGGTATGAAGCGATTGACGAAGGTATTCGTAAGGGATGTGAAATGGCTATTTTTCGTCTTGGTTCGTAGAGGATGCCGTCCGTTTGCAATGTCCAATTACGCCCCCTTGACTCTTCATCAGACGACCAAAGACCCCCGTCATGATACACTCCATTTCTTCCGCCTCTCTTCGGAAATAGCGTTTCACGCCGGGACAAATTTTCAGGAAAATTCTCAGCGCCATGCAATGCGGATACACATACACATCAGCCTCGTACGTCAAGACGTTCGCGGCGGTGCCCTTGGCGGGGAATATTCGCATCGCCAGCAACGATTCAAACATCCCAAAGTTGCGCTCTCCCTGAACATACATGACCCGTTCGAAATAGTTCGAATTCGCCCCGCCCCGGCAGCAGACATCATAGAGTTCGGAACGCTCCTTGCTCATGTTGATGCAATAGAAGTGCCCATTGGTCGTGCTCTGGATCGTAAAATCCGATTTCTCGCCCTTCGGCAGCTGGGCTTTATAAGCGGCATCGATCCGAGTAAGGACGTTGGTGCTCTGAAATATATGGCAAGCCGTAACGAAATCCCCCGTCACACACCCTGTTATTGAGATGTAGATCGTATGTGTCGCGACAAGCCGGCCCTCGACCTCTTGGCCAAAAGGAGGAGAGGGCAGATCCGCAGCTGCTGCGCCGCTCAGGCAAACCGCCAAAGATAATAGTCCCGCCATGACTGCTTTCATGGCTCCCTAATATAGCACATTTCGGCTGAGGGCTTGACAAGTTGGTGGACGGGCAGGACGTGTTTTCCCCGCTCGGCGTTGATGGCGTTGACGGCGGGCCTCAGAAGACGTATGCTGTGGCCGTTTTCCAAGCGGCAAGGTAAAATCGGCCGGAAATGTGGGCGCGGGTGAGAGAGAAGGAGCTTCGTTCATGACCACCATCGGAGTGAATCGCTGTTGGAACGCGGTGCTGGTTTCCACACTCTTACTGGCGTGCACAAGCGACCTGAGGGCCGCGGCAGGAGAGCGCATGGCCGTCGATGACGCCAAAGCCTGCCAGAGCGCGAAGGCGGCCTTTACGCCGGCGGATGTTCCGCGAAAGGTGGACATTCCCGGCAAGGACCTGACGGTGTCCACGCCCTACGGATACAACAGGCCTGAAAACAGCAAGCGACGCTATCCCATCGTCGTCAACGGGTGCTGGGGAGAGGGTTATGCGTTCACGGACGAGATTCGAGCCCGGTATCCCGCGTTCTTCCTTGAGTATCAGCAGGACTCCGAAGCTGCCGGAGAAACGCTGTCTGACGTCCTTGATGTCGCCGTCGCGCAGGGCATGCGGATTGACCTGGATCGCGTCTATCTGACCGGCTTCTCAGCAGGCGGCTCCGGCAGCTATAAGCTGGTTCGCGGCTTCCTCAAGAAAGGCAAGCTGTTTGCCGCCATCAACCGCGTGGCGGGACAGAGCGAGACTGTTCTTCCGGATCCAGCGGTCACCGCGACGTCGCTCTGGATTCACATCGGCACGAAGGATTCCAGCTTGCGGCTCAAGGTGGCGCATGAGGCCTACGAGAATCTCAAGAAACACCCGCTTAACAAGGGCGCTACCGAGACGACCGTGACTGACGAGGGTGTCATCGGGTTCAAACGAGTGACCAAGACCCTGGCAAAAGACGGAATCGAGATCGTGAAGTACAGCGTTTGTGAAGGAATGGAGCACGACCCCAAGCCGGTCTACAGAGATCCCAACGTCTTCCAGTGGATGTTTTCGCAATCCCTTGTGAAGCGCAAGGAGCAACCTCGCGCGGAATAGGGGCGTATTTAGACATTAGGTTGCGCTGAAAAAGTCGGCGATCCGTCAAGCTGACCGACGACTTCGATACTAACTGCCATAATTGGCGTGCCGTCAGGCGCGCCTTTTCGTTTTCGCCGGTGGCGGAGAGCTGCGCACGAGGTGAAGCTCATCCCGCGCAAGCAACTCCCACGACACCTCCTCTCCGACCTCCACGCCGATGGCCGCCGCCAGCGGCATCGGGATGTACACGAAGAAACGGACATTCTGTCCCTTCGTGCGTATCGCCTGGATTTTCAGCGGGTAGGACGCCGCGCTTTCATTCTTTAAGGTCTCTTTCTTTGACATGGCTTTCCCTTTCGGCTTGATGATATAGCCTATAGGCTATATCATGTCAAGCATGAATATCATTTCCGTTGAAATAGACGGCGCGTCGCCCGCAGCGAGACCTTACGCGCTCATGCGGGACCGGGTGCTCCCGTCCCTCGAAAGGCGCAGGCTCGACATCGAGGCGATGTATTCCCCCGTGATGGGCCGCCCCGAGACCGACCCGGTCGCCCTCATGGCCGTGACAGTCCTGCAGATCATGGCGAGGCTTCCCGACCGTGCCTGCGCCGAGGCCTGCCTGTACGACGCGAGGTGGCGGCTCGCCCTCGGCGACGTCCCGGCGTTCCACCCCACGACGCTGGTGCATTTCAGGAGCAGGCTTGCGGAGGGCGGCAAGGCGAGGCTTGCGCTTGAAGCCTGTCTGGAGTCCATGCGCGGCGCCGGTTACCTGCGAGCGCGGAATAGAATCGTATTTAGACATTAGACAAATGAGAGCCGATCACGCGGAGAAAGATGGCGAGCGGCAAGTGTGGCGGGAAAGGGAAGAGAAGTTCTGGAGTGCGAGAGTGGTGGTGAACAGTAAACAGTGAACAGTAAACGGTAAGCCGTAAGCGGTGAGCAGTGAGCGATAAGCCGTTGGCCGTTGGCGAGGGAAGATGGTGGGAATGGAAAGAGAAGTTCTAAAGTTCGAGAGTTTCGGAAGGTGGTCCGACGGCGGCTCGCCACAGGCAATATGCGGATAGGGAAAAGGGATGCGGTTGTCCGTAGTGCCGGGGCGACCCCGCACCGGCAGGAGTGCGCGGAGAGGTGCGGCGCGGGGTCGCGCTCGCACCACGGGGCAGGAGTGCGGGTGGGGAGACGAATGCGCTCGCCGGGCGGTCGGGGCCGTCGACTATTGCCCTTCGCTTGAAATCCCTGCCGCCCTGTGCCACAATGCCGTTGTTGTTATACGAGGGAATGATTTTGTCCAGCCGGCGGCCTGTGTCGCACTTACCGCCGGCTGGCGGGGACTAAAAAATTGCGACAAGGAATCAAAGACATGAGACATCCCGTTTTGGCATTTACCCTTGCTGCCGTGTTCGCGGCCGTGGCGGCGTTCGGAGGAATTCTCGACAACGCGTGGATCCTGGGCAGGACGGACAAGGATCCGCTCGAATACAAGCCCGGCGAGGCGATGGTGTTCACGCTCACGCCGCAAGGAGTGGCGGGAACGCTTCCGGAGGGCGAGTACTTCCTCGACTGGAAGCGCGGCGGTGACGACGGGGTCGCGGAAAACGGCAAGGTGCCGTTCACCGGGGCTCCGTTCGTCTACAGGACCAAGCTGGACAAGGCGGGCTTCGTGCGTCTCGAGGCGTATGTCGTCGGCAAGGACGGGCAGCGTTATCAGAAGAAGTTCACCGGCGACGCCACGACGCCAGAGGGCAAGAGGGCGATGAACGACTTCGAGAGGCAGAAGAAGGCCGTCTTCTTCGACGGTGGCGCCGGCGTCGCCATCGACACGCTCGCGACTCAGCCGGAGCCGGAGGACTTCGACGCTTTCTGGGCGAAGCAGTACAAGCGCCTCGACCGGGTGCCGATCAAGGCGGACCTCATCGAGATCAAGTGCCTGAATCCGCAGGCGCGGCTCTATGCGGTCCGGATCGACTGCGCGGGGCTTCGTCCGGTAACCGGCTACCTCTCGGTCCCGAAGGCGGTCGACGAGGGCAAAACCTTCCCGGCGCGCCTCGAGACCCACGGTTACAGCGGCGACCGCTGCACGCATGCTGCGCCCGCTTCTGCCCGGGACAACGAGATCGTCCTCAACATCAATGCCCACGGCCTTAAGCTCGTCGAGTTCGGCGCGACCGAGGCGGACACCAAGGCGCTCCGGTGGGAGACGCGTTCGCATGATCAATCCTACGCGTTCGATCCCAAGCAGAACGAGGATCCCGAGACCGCGTACTTTAACGGCATGGTGCTCCGCGTCAAGCGCGGCCTGCAGTACCTGAAGACGGTGAAAGGCTGGAACGGCAAGGACCTGATCGCGGCCGGCGGCAGCCAGGGCGGTCTCCAGACCATCTGGGCGGCGGGTTGCGGCGAGGGCGTGACCTCGGCCGAGAGCGGCATCACCTGGTGCTGCGACATGTACACGAACGGCAAGCTCCGTCTCGATCCGGCTCAGAAGCTCGCGAGCGACGGCTGGTACATTCCCTGGGTGAATGCTCTCGGCTATTATGACGCGGCGAATTTCGCGAAGCGCATTCCGAAGACCTGCTTCACCTGCATCACCCGCGCCGGTCTCGGCGACTACTGCTGTCCGCCGACGGGGATCGTTAAGATGTGGAACAACATGACGTGCCCCAAGAAAATACTCTGGGTGCAGGGCTCGGAGCACGGCTACGTTCCGCCTGCGTACGAAGGCCGCGACGTTGTTCGCGAGCGGGCTGAATAGGGGTTGAAATTCGACATTAGCGCGCCGCGCGGGCGAGCCCGCGAAAGAACACGGATGTAACTGCAATTACAGGCAGAGGGAAAAGGGATGCGGTTGTCCGTAGTGCCGGGGCGACCCCGCACCGGCAGGGCCGGCGTGCGGATGGGAGGTGCGGCGCGGGGTCGCGCTCGCACCACGGGGCAGGAGTACGCGGAGAGGTGCGGCGCGGGGTCGCGGATTGGGACTGCGCCGGAATTCAAATTTTCGCGCGGATTCCCCTGTTTTCTTTTAAGATCAGGTGTATAATTATTTATAACAATTTGCGATAGGGTTATTGTGTTGGTCCGCCGGAATTTCTGCAAAGGAGTGCGTATGGGCATGCTGAGGCACGACGGAACGAGAAACGTCGGGTTGTCGATAGTTTTCTTGGCCGCGAATCTTACTCTCGCTGCGGATTACACGTGGCTGGGAACCGCGAGCGGGAACTGGAACGAGACGGACGCGAACTGGAGCGGCGCGGGGACGGTGTGGACCAACGGCTCGGCGAACAACGCGACCTTCGGCGCGGCCAGCACGAAGAGCATCGTGGCTGACGCGATCACGCTTAACAACATGGCCTTCACCGCGGATGGCTATACGATCGGCGGCGGACCGCTTGGAATGAATGGCGGCTTCACTGTCGGGGCGGGGCAGAGCGCCGCGTTGACCGCGACGGTGTCGAACAACGTGGGAATCTGCGAGAAGAAGGGCACGGGCACGCTGGTGCTGGATAATGGTTCGGCCGGCACCAACCGCTTTTCCACGTTGCGCGTTTCCGCGGGGTTGATGCACATCGTCGGAGGAACGCACGAAATTTACACGAACAATGCCAACTCAATTAACATCGGCTTCGATGTCAACTACGGTTCCATGCTGGTGAGCGGCGGCAAGGTCAGACAAGCGAGCGGAGGTTATTCGGCCGTCAGGGGTTCACTGCTCATCACGAACGGCATCGTGGATTTGAGTTCGAGCCGGGAGTTTCTGAATGCGTTCAACGGCCCTGGAACAACGACGGTGGCCGGAAACGGGCTGCTGGACGTGAAAGCGTTCAGAATATCCCAATACAATGTGGGCGCGGGTTCCCAGAACGCCATCAACGTAAATACGGGCGGCCTGATCAGGTTAACCAATTTCTATATCGATACGAACGCTTTTCCGAAAGGGGTGGTTAATTTCAACGGCGGAACGGTAGTCGCAAAATCGTCTGTTGCCGATTTTTTGGGTACCGGAGCCACGCAGTGGCGGAATGGCGTTTCCGCCAGGATTTTGGAAGGCGGCGCGGTGATCGATACGGGTGCCAACGCCATTTCGATCAAGCAGCCGCTGGTCAGCGGCGCGTCGGCTGACGGCGGTCTGACCAAGAAGGGGACGGGAGCGGTGTATCTGCTTTCGACAAACAGCTACAATGGGCCAACGGTGATAGAGAACGGCACGTTGGCCTTCGATCCGCAAACATACACGCAGATGGTGTACAACACCTTCGATCCGCAAACACATACACAGACGTTGTACAATACTGTCACGTGCACCGACACGAACGGTGCCGTGGGAAAGACCGGCAGCAGCATGCTCGTGCTCGATCCGGGGCCTGCCGCAGTGAACACCTTCGGCTCGCTTTGGTGTTCAAATGGCACGATGGTGATCGCCAGCGGCACGAATCTGGTGACGCGTTACTGCGGCGTTCAGAATGGCCCCGGTCTCCGCGTTGCCGGCGGAACGTTGCTGGTGGCGGGCGGCCTGCTGAAGACGACCACCGGGGCCTACGTCAACGTCGACGGCGGCCATCTGCTGGTGACCAACGGCGTGGCGGATACGCTGAGCTGCGGCGAGATACTCAACGGCATCGGTTCGACGTACGGTTTTACAACGGTCGGGGGCAGCGGCGTGCTCTTGGCCAAGCGGATTCGCATCTCCCAGAACTCGACGCCGGCAACCAACAATGTGGTGACCGTGAACACGGGCGGGCTCCTGAGCCTGGAATCGTTCAACATCGACATCACCGCCACCTTCCGCCAGTTGGGGACGCTTGTGCTGAACGGCGGAACGCTTCAGGCGCGAATCGACACGGATAATTTTTTGGGAACAACGGCCACCCTCGTGGGCAACAACAACGACAAATGGCTGACCAATATCTTCGTGTATGTGCGGGAGGGCGGCGCGATCTTCGATACGGCCGGCAGGAACATCTCGATCAAGCAGCCGCTCTACACCGAAGCCGCCGTTGACGGTGGCTTGATCAAGCGCGGCGCGGGAACCCTGACCCTGATGAATACCAACACGTACAACGGGGCGAGTGTCGTCGAGGGCGGCACGCTGAAGTGGGGAAGGAACGACGTGCTGCCGCCGACGAACACGGTCGTGGCCGCCTCCAACGGGGTTTTCGACGTGAACGGCAAGACGCAGACGCTCGCGGGGATCGGCGGCGGCGGCACGGTCACGAATCTGGCCGCACTGACGGTGACGGGCACGATCGCGCCGGGCGACGCGGACTCTTTCGGCACGCTGACGCTGGCGGGGCTGCCCGCCTCGATGGCCGGCTGCGCGCTCGCCGTGAACGTGTCTAGCAATGGCCTGTGCGATTGTCTGCACGTGCGGGGCGATCTGGATCTCTCCGGGCTTGCGCTGAGCGTCGCAGACCCGGCCCAGCTGAGCAAATACTGGAGTTACACGGTCGCCACCTGCACCGGCACGCAGAGCGGCGCGTTCACCTCGGCCAACCTGCCGCCGCGGTGGAACGTCAAATACGACGCGGCCGCGAAACGCGTCTACCTTGTCTACAATCCCGGCACGATGATCCTGATACACTAGTAGCGGGTTGCTGTCATCGCTAAGGTAGGGCGGCTTCTCCGAAGCCGCCGCGACGTCGGGCCGGCGCGTTCGGGGAACGCGCCCTACCGGGATGCACAAGGCGAGTGAGCCAGATCCGGCTTCAGTCGCGGACGCTGAACTCGCAGCCGCAGTAGTTCTGCCGGTAGAGGCCGAATTCGGCCGCGAGCTGCAGGCTGTGCTTGAACCCGTCGTTCTGCTTGAAGTTGATGGCGAGAAAACGTTTCTCGTCCAGTTCGCGGCCCACCTTGAAGAGGGTCGGCGTGTGCTTGTGCGGGCTGACCGAGAGCGAGGTGGTGAACAGGTCGAAGCCGTGCTTCAGCATGGCTTCGCGGGTCCGGCTCAAGCTGTACCGGAAACACCGTTCGCAGCGCGCCCCCTTTTCGCGTTCGCGTTCGAACCCTTTGGCCGCCAGGGTCAGCCACTCGGCGTGGTCCGGCTCGTCCAGCAGCACGGGAACCTTCAGCCGGTCCGCGAGTTGATGAACCGCCTCCAGCCTTTTGAGGTACTCGTCATGGGGCGCGATGTTGGCATTCGAGTAAAACAGCGTCACGTCATGCCCGAGTTCCCGCAACGCAAGAACACAGTGGCTGGCACAGGGCGCACAACACGTATGTAGCAGCAAAGCCATAAAACAAAAGCTTACCTTTGAAATCAGCAAATATCTTACCTTAAATATGGGACAAAAGGGAACCGGAAAAAACGGGGGTCAGGCCACGCGGATGGTGCCGTATTCGCCGTCGTATCCGCCCTCCCGGAGAACCCGGCCTTCGCGCACCTTCCGGATCGCTTGGCCGAGGTCGCCGAGTGTGTCAAGCGTCTGCGTGCCGCTGTCCAGCAGCAAAGGCAGTTCCGGCCCGGCCGCGGCGAGGGTGCGGGCAAAAGCGGCCGTGACCTTCTTTGAAGTCGGTGCCGCGCCGAGCAACTGCGAGAGCAGTTCGGGCAGCGGGACGATATAACGGTAGGGGAGGCGGGGGGCGGGGGACAGAGGACGGAGGACGGAGGACGGAGGACGGAGGACGGAGGTCGGAGGTCGGAGGTCGGAGGACGGTGCGTCTGGCGGCTGGCTTCCGTCCGTGGCCCGCTGCTGCCGCTCGAGTTCCACGACGCGGTGGAGGACGCCGATGGTGAGCTCTTTGCCGCAAGCGGGGCAGAGATTGCCGCGGGCCATGCTTTCCTCGGGCGTCATGCGGACGCGGCAGGCGCGGTGTCCGTCGAGGTGGTACTTGCCCTCTTCGGGGAAGAGGTCGACGGTGCCGCCGCAGACCGCGGGATCCTTCGCGCGCAGGCCGTTCAGCATCGCGTCGAACGACGGCGCGCCGAAAAAGAGGTTGGCGTTGCGTCCGAGGTTGGCGGGCGAGTGGAGGTCCGAGTTCGAAACCAGGGCCACGCGGTCGAGGCAGCGGATGCGGTGGTTCATGGGGGCGTCGGAAGAGAGCCCGGTCTCGACCGCGAAGATCTGCGGTGTGAGATCGCCGAAGCACTCCTCCAGCGAGTCGAAGCCGGACTTCGCGCCGAGCATGGAGAACCACGGGGTCCAGATGTGTGCGGGGATCAGCGCGGCGCGGGGATCGGCCTCCAGCAGCAGCTCCAGCAGGTTGCGCGGATCGAGGCCGAGGATCGGACGCCCGTCCGAGAGGATGTTGCCGATCTGCGCGAGCCGCGCGTTGAGCCGGCCGGCGGCTTCGAGCGACGGCAGAAGGATGACGCTGTGCACCTTGCGGCATTTGCCGTCCCGCTTGTAGATGCTGCTGATTTCGCCGGTGACCGCGAAGCGCACCGGGGCGCGGCAGGATTCCGGGACATCGCGGCCGGCCGCCTCCCGCAGTCCGGGCGCCAGCGCGTAGAGGCCCGGCGCATCCTCGACCAGTTTCTTGCTCAACTCCGCGAACCAGGCGGGATGGGTGCAATCGCCGGTGCCGCAGACGCCGATGCCTTTGAGCTGCGCCCAGTGGAACAAGCCCTCGGGCGTGCAGGCGGGGCTGGTCGCGCGCGAATGGCACGAGTGGATGTGGAGATCGGCGTAGTAGGAAGGGCAAAGATGCATGGGTGACGCAAGATCCGTTCGCTATTCGGGGAGTTGGGGGGACGGGGCGGAGAGCGGCGTTTGGGGGTTGCGCCCCTCGACGACGATGGCGATGGGCAAGGCGGGACACTGGCTCTCGCACGCGCCGCAGCCGCGGCATTTCGCCTCGTCGATGACGGGGCACTTGACGTCTTTGTGGTCGACCTCGATGACCGCCTGATAGGGGCAGAATTCCTGGCAGACCACGCAGTACTCGCCTTTTTCCCAGGCGATGCATTTCTTTTTGTCCACGCGGGCCAGGCCGATCGCGGTTTGCTGCTTCTCCTTCTTGGACAGGAACCGGATCGCGCCGGTGGGACAGACCTGCGTGCAGGCCGTGCATTCCTGGAAACAGAACTGCTCCTGGCTCTCGTTCTGGCTGCGGAACTTGAGCACGGGGGTGAAAAGCCCGTCGATGCCGGACGTGCCGAGATCGGGGAAGATCAGGCCATAGGGGCAGGCCTTCATGCAGTTGCCGCAGCGGGCGCAGAGCGCGTTGAAATTCTGGTCGACGGCGCCGGGGGGGCGGATGAAGGCGGCCGCTTTGGCGGCGGCGCTTTTCACTTTGCCGTAGGCGAGGCCCGCCACGCCGCCGACCGCGAAGCCGAGGAATACGCGGCGGCCTACCTTGACACGCTCGGCGTCCGTTGCAGGCGGTTGCGACCCCGGGCCGCGCGCGCGGAGGCGCTCCGCAAGCCGGGCCAACATTTCTTCCAGACCTCCGAGCGGACAGAGGCGGTGACACCAGATGTTGGGCGCGGCCAGGCTGGCAGCCAGGATGAGGATGAAGCCGAGTGCGGTGCCGCAGGAGCTCCACGTGAGGGGTTGGCGCCAGGCTGAGAAGAAGCCGTTGAAGATGCAGAGCGGGTCGGTCCAGATCAGGACCGGGTAGCCCGCGGCCGCGCTGCCGAGGATGACGAGCGCGAGGCCTTTGCCGATGAAGGGCACCCGGCGTATCAGTCCCGCGTTACGGGTGTTGAGACGGCTGACCGTTTCCGCCGCGAAGCCCATAGGGCAGAGCCGCCAACAAAAAAAGCGTCCCTTGAAAAGCGGCAGAATCAGCAACGGCAGGGCAAACGGCGTCACCATGCCGACCGCGAAGGCCGCCGTGGCCCCGCCGAGGTTGAGCAGCGGGCTCAGCGCCGGCAGGAGCACGCGCCACGGTTGCCAAGCCGCTGGCACGAGCCCGAGCGCGAGTAACGCAAAAGCCAAGAAAAGGATGAGCCGGATGAGGTTGCGGCGCGTGAACATGGCGATTTCCGGTTACGCCTCCACGCGTTCGATCGCGATTTTCTTCAGGTCGCCGCACCCGATGCCCATCTCGTGGCCGAGTTTGATGTAGCCGATGTCGAACGGCTCTTTCTTGAAAAGCGTGGCGGCATAGGCGTCCGCGGCGACGGGGTCGGTGCTGAGGATGATCTCCTCGGGATGCGCCAGGTCGCCGGGGCCTTGCGGTCCCTTGGTTAACATGATGCGCGTGGCGTCGATGACCACGAGCTTCGGTTTGATGAAGGTGCTGAAATCGGCGATGCACTGGTGCAGGCCGTCGCGGTGCCAGGCGCGGCGGTTCTCATTGGCGATCGAGCCCATCCAGTTCTTCATCGAGAGCGTGAGCGTCGCGCCGCTGTGGTGCTTGGCCACCGGCATGTTGATCAGGCAGTCGCATTCGAGGATATCCTTGGGCACGCCGGCCGATTTGGCGACCTTGCCTTTGGGGATGTCGACCTGTTTGTAGTCGCCTTTGGCAGGCCGGTAGAGACGGGCCTTGGTGCCTTTCAGCGCCGCTTCGACGCCGCTGATTTTGTAGGTGGACTTCTCGTCGTGGCAGGTGTTTTCCGGCAGCGCGATTTTGGATGCGCCTTGGGCTTCTGCCGCCAGCACGCAGGCTCTCACGAGGTCCGGATGGGTGTTGCCGCCCTGGTCGGGTTTCGAGTTCCAGGCGACGTTGGGTTTGATCACGACCTTCATGCCGGGCTTGATGAAAGCCTCCCAGCCGCCCAGCTTGGCGATGCCGGCCGCGAGCATTTTCGGGATGTCTTTGCCGTGGACCACGACCACGGTGGCGGCCGGCGCAGCAGTTTGTTGGGCGCCCAGCGGCGCAGAGGGCAACGCGGACACGGCCGCGGCGGAGACCGTCGTTTTCAGGAAGGAGCGGCGTTTGACTGGGTTCATGCGTAACCTCGCTTAGATCGTTTTGATTCTATAAAATACCAAGAACCGGATCTTTTCCGCAATTCAATGTGAGGACAAATCGTCGGCGCGCGGCCGGCGGGACCGACAGGCTACCGTTGGGCCGGGTCGTCATTCTCCTTGGTGCGCAGGGTCTTCACGATCAAAAACACGCTGAAGCCGGTGACGAGCGTCCAGCAGAGCGTCAAGGTGATCCAGCCCGCGGCAGTCATGCGCGGCCTCGCTTCCAGTCGGCGGGCAGGGCGTCGAGAACGGTTTTCACCACCTCGTCGAGCGTGAGGTCCGTGCTGTCGATCTCCAGCGCGCCGTCGGCCTTTCTCAGCGGCGCGTGCTTGCGCGTGGAGTCGATCGCGTCGCGCGCGAGCAGCGAGCGCTTGACCTCCTCGGCGGTCTGGTTGGCGATGCCCTTCTCAATCTCCTCTTTGCGGCGGCGCTCCGCGCGGGCTTCCGCGCTGGCCACGAGATAGAAGCGGGCGGGGGACTCGGGGAAGACCGCCGTCGTGATGTCGCGTCCCTCGACGATCAGATCGCCGAAGCGCGTCATGCCGCGCAGCCAGGCCGTAACGCGGTCGCGCACCGCTTTGACGGTGGCGACCGGGCTGGCGTGTTTGTTGATCTCCGGCGTGCGGATGGCGTCGCCCGGCGCTTGGCCGTTCACGGAGTAGGCGATCGCGCCGTCGCGCGGCACGCATTCGACGTCCACGGTCTGGGCGAACGCCGCGACGGCGTCGGGGTCGGCGGTGTCGACGCGGTTGAGCAGGCACTGCCACGTCATGATGCGGTAGAGCGCGCCGGAGTCGACGTGCAGGAAACCGAGCTCTTTGCCCACGCGCTTGGATACGGAAGATTTGCCGGCCCCGGAGGGCCCGTCGATGGCGATCACGTTGCTCATAGCCGTCCTGTTCCTGAGGTTATTGAATGGCGATAGTGTATCATGGATCGCGGTTCACTCCAAGACGCGCCTCAACGCATCCGCGGTCTTCAGCCAAGTGTCGCCCGCGCCGCGGCCCGCGACGCCGAGCACATAGACCGGCGTGGCGGGCGTGAAGGTCGCTTCCGGCGCGATGGCCGTGTCTTCGATCTCCAGCCGCGCGTCGGGGTGCTGACCCACGCCCGGCTCGTCGAACCAGAAGTAGACGGTGATGCCGGAGGCTTTGGATGCGACCGCACCGAAAAAGCGTCCGTCCGCCTCGTCCAGCCAGCAGCCCGACGGCGGCACGCCCCAGAGGTTCGGCGGCAGTTTTTCCGGCACCCCCTTGAAGTCGTTGTAGAACCGGAAGAAAAGCGCATTCAGGTGGAGGGGCGCGGCCCCCGTGTTCTTGACGCTGACCACTTCGCTGATGAACCACGGCGTGCCGGGCGGCAGGGTCAGGCGATGGGTGATCTCGAAGCCCTCGGCTCCGGCCCGGGTCATACTGGTGATGTCGAGGACCGCGATGCCGTCGGAGACGCGCCCCTCGACTGCTTTGACCGTGTTCGCGTTGGTCCAGCGGTTCTTGCCTGCCGCGTCGAGCGTCTGGATCAGCGCATTGTACTGGCCGTACGCCCGCTCCTCGCCGTCGAGCTGCACACTTTGCACCATGTTGCCGCTGCCGAACCGGCCCTTCAGCGTGAGGCGTCCGTTGCCGGCGCAAAAGGCTTCGCCCTCGCGCTTGAAGAAGGCTTTCGCGTCGCCTGCGGCGGCTTTGCGCGCCACGGCCCAGGCGTCGGGCACCGTTTTGCCCTTCGGCGGCGCGTGGGGCGCCGGCGCGGGCTTGAAGCGCCACGCCCCGGCCTCGCGGTGGAGCGCGGCGAACATTTCGGTCAAGAGGGGGTAGGGCGCGCCGTCCTCGTTGATGAGCCCGTAGTTCGAGTCTTCGGGGAAAGGCGTGCTGATGCCCAGCGCGGGCTCGTCGACCCACATGAAATAGTCGTAGCCCAAGAGGAAAGGCAAGCTCAGCATCGTGCGCGCGAAAAGGCTCGTCGCGGCGGTGCGCTCGGCCTGCGTGCGGAAGCGTTGGCCCGCGCCGTGCACGCTCGGCAGCCCCGCGTCGAGGGCCGGGAAGGACCATTCGGTGATGAGCATCGGGCGCTTCACGTAGTTGTAAAACTTCTCGAAGTGCTCGGTCACGGGCTCGCCGCTCTTGCCGAAGTGCGTGTAGACGCGCCCTTCGTCCATGTCGGCCATGGGGTAGCAGTTGAAGGTCACCACGTCGCAATATTTGCCGGCCACTTCCCAGACCACGGGGTCGGCTCCGCCGGTGCCCGCGAAACGTGCGCCCAGCACCAGATGGTTCGGGTCGGCCTCGCGGACCGCGCGCGCCGCCACCGAGAAGTAACGCTCCGCGACGAAGCGGAGGAACGCGTGCTTGACGTCGCGCTGCGCCTCGGTCGCCGACGGCAGCTCGTTCAGCGTCAGGAGTTCGTCGAAGCTCTTGAGCTGCATTTTCCACAGCCCATTGAACGCGGCCAGGTCGTTGCCCGCCTGCTTTGCGACGAAATCGCGCAGCGCCATCTTGGCCGTGTGCGACGCGCCCTTTTTCATCGCGGCATCGAACAGGCCGGTGGCCGAGGGGCCGCGGCCCCACCACGCCAACTCGTTGTCGATGAAATAGCCGAAGAGCCACGGGTCGTTGCGGCTCGGCACGCACTTCTGCCGCACGCGGTAGCGGCAGTACGCCTCGAAGTCCGGATGGAAAACGTTCGGAAACGAAGAGCAGGGGCGCCGCTCGTTCGGCGTGATGTCGTATTCGTCGCCCAGCGTCGCCAGGTGGTCGCCGATGCTGAGGAAATCGGTGTGCACCAGGCCGCGGTGCATCAGCTTGGGATCGCAGCCCGCGCCGAGCATCGTGAAGCCCCATTGCTTCAGTCGTCCCAGCGTCTCGCTTTCCCATTCCGCGCGGTCGGTGTATTTCTTCTCGTTCTTTTTGCCGTGTGGCGCGTAGCCCAGTTTCTCGCACCAGTGCCCGTGGAAGGTCACATGGTCGACGCCCAAGAGCACGATGCCGCGGCCGAGCGGGTCGATCGTCCACCAGCGTCCGTCGGGCTTCTGCACCACGCGGAAAAAGCCGGTTGCGGCGTCTGTGATTTGGGGCACGGCGCTGTCCATCGCGTAGGCCGGGAAGACGGGCTCGGTTTTTATTTCCGCTACGGGAGTGGACCCGTCGGCGCGAAGATTCCGGAACGTGCCCGTGATGCCCGAGATGTGCAGCGCGGGGCGTCCGCGCCGCACGGCTTCGGCGGTGAAACCGAAGCGCCGGCGCAGGATCGGCTTGCCGTCCGGCGCGAGGATCGAGCCCGTGATGCCGTGCGGGTCCATGCTCAGCGCGAAGGTGTGCGGCTGGCCGAACACCCAGCGGGTTCCGCTTTCCTCGTTGATTTCCATCTTTAAATTGTTTTGGGACAGCCACTCGCCGTCGCGCATTTCGGCCAGTTCCACGTTGTGGCTGCCGCCGTGCCCGGGAGGCGCCTGCACCAGCGCCAGATGCCAGTAGTTGCGCGCGTCGTCCACGATGGCGATGGCGGCGACCTCCCATCCGCTTTTTACTGCTTTGAGCGGCGTGAAGACCGCTTCGACCGTCACGTTCGAAGCGAGCGGCGCCGCTTGGCAGACGGCGATCCCATGGCCGTTCGACAGCGTGCAGTGGATGCCGTCCGTCCGGAGCTTCCAGACCATCGGATCCGCGTCCCAGCCTTCCGCCGTGGGAAGCGGCCTCATCTCCGCCCCCGCCATTCCCGCCATCAGCAACAGCAATGCCAACACGTTCTTCATCGTTATCCCCGATCTCCAATGGTTTTATTGTACAGCCTTTATCATCATACAGCTTCATCAGCGCGGGTTGCCGGCCGGGGTGCGTTGTCATGTTCCCGGTTTTTCGGGCAGGCCGCGAAGCAGCGGCCGCAGGCCACGCAGCGGATGCGGTCCGCCTCGTGCAGCGCGCGGCGCTGAAGCCGCGTCAATCCCAACAGGCGCAGGGCCAGGACGGCGCCGATGAAGACGCCCGCGCCGGCGCACCCTGTGCGGAAGCGCGCGAGGGTCGCGGCGGCCCGCGCTTCGGCCTCTTCGCGGCTCAGCCCCTTGCGTTTGAACGCTTCGATCTCGGGATAACGCTCTTCGTCCGCGGGGGTCGCCTTCGCCAGCCGGTCGACTAAGACCAGGTCCGGATGCGCGCGCGCGGCGACCGCGCCGGAGAGCCATCCCGCGCCGGCGCATCCCGCGATCACGACCGGGGCCAGCGCCAACATCACGATGAACCTTTTGAACTGCGCGCGGCGCTCGGCGCCGCTGAGCGCCGCGCGCGGCGTGACGATCGCGTCCACCGGGCAGGTTCCCGTGCACAACCTGCAGTTGATACATTCCTGCGCCGTCACGTGCACGGGCTTCCACGCCAGTCGGGCGCACATCTCCAGCAAGACGCCGTAGGGGCAGAAGTAACGGCAATAGGGGCGCGCGACCACGAGCCCCACCAGCAGCACGGCCATGCCGGTCAGCAACATCGGCAAGGGCGCTTCCCGCCGGAAGAAGCCCACGAAGGGATCGGTGCGGCAGATCAGGAATCCTGCGCCGTTGACGGCATAGACGAGCCCCGCCGAAAGCACCGTCAGCGGCACCAGGCGCAGCACGGCGTCGAGCGGCTTCGGAACCCGCAGGGGTTTGACGATGAAGAGATCCTGCAACGCGCCCAAGGGGCAGACCGCGCCGCAGAAGACGCGCCCGAACAGCAGCGCGGTCAGGAGCGGCAGCGCGAACAGGGCCGCCGCGAACCACGGCAGGCCGCCGCCGCACCAGGCCGCCGCCGCCACATTCTGCACCGATCCCACGGGGCAGATGCACCCGTGCCGCACAAAGCCGAACCAGGCGAGGCAGAGCAGAGAGAAGGCGAGGATCCACCGCCGCGACCTCGCTTTCCGCACGAGCCATGCGGAGACGGCCAGCGCCAGCGCCAGAATCAGGACGTCTGCCCAGGCGGGTACGCGCTCAACGAAAGCGGGGTGCACGGCCTGCGGCACCGCATGGCCCGTGTCGAACTGCGGCTGGGGAAAGCGGGAATCCGCCCACGCGCCCAGCGGCGGGGTGAGCCACAAAAAGCCGTAAAAAACATTTTTTAAAAAAGCCGTCGCAGCGCGGGTTTTCATCCCTTCCATGTCCGTCCACCCTCGTCTGTTGCGTGTGCGGTTTTGCGGCTCCCCAGTGTCTCCTTCAGCAGATACGGCTGCGCGGCGGGGACGCGGACGATGGCCTGCGCCGGGCAGGCTTCGGCGATGCGGCAGGTGTTGCAATTCACGCAGCGGTCGTGGCGCACCTGAAGGTAGAGCGAGCCGTTGCCGAAGTTGGTGCAGCCTTTCACGCAGAGGCCGCATCCGGTGCAGAGCGGCTCGTCGATGTGGTATTCGAAATAGGGGTCTTCGATGAAGACGCGCCGGATCGCGCCGGTCGGGCAGGTCTGGTTTTCCGCCGCCTCGTCGAGCCGCGCCGCGTCCGGTTTGAAATAGCCGAAGCAGAGCTTGCAATAGCCGCACATCGCGTAGCCGTGGACGCACTTCACCGCCGAGGGCTGCAGCACGCACTCGGTCTCGCACTTGCCGCACTGGATGCATTTTCGCGGATCGATCTGCCAGACGGTGCGGCCGCCGGACGGACGGCTCGCGGCTTTCGCCGCGAAACCCGCCACCAGCGCGCCGGTGCCGGCCCGCAGCAGCCAGGCGAGCGTGTTTCTCCGGGTAAGTTTCTCGTCTGTCGTTTTCATGCTGACCTCAGTGCGCCTCCAGCCAGGTGTCGCCGACGCCGACGCTGACGTCCAGCGGCACGCCGATGTCGAGGACCGTGGTCATGGCCTGCTTGACGAGGTCGCGCACGGCGCCGACCTCGTCCTTGGGCACGTCGAAGAGCAGTTCGTCGTGGATCTGCAGGACCATGCGCGTTTTGAGCCGGCGCTCTTTCAGCTCCTTGTGGACGCGGACCATCGCGAGCTTGATCAAGTCTGCGGCGGTGCCCTGCACGGGGGTGTTGATGGCGTTGCGCTCCGCCGACTGGCGCGAGGTGGCGTTGCGCGAGGCGATGTCGCGCAAGAAGCGCCGACGCCCGAGCAGCGTCTGGGAATATCCGTTTGCGCGCGCGTCGGCGATCGCCTGGTCCATGAACGTTTTGACGCCGGGGTACTGGACGAAGTAAGTGTCGATCAGCTCGGCGGCCTGTTTGCGCGGCACGTTGAGGCGCTGGCTGAGGCCGAACGCGGAGATGCCGTAGATGATGCCGAAGTTCACCATCTTGCAGGTGGAGCGCATCTCGGGCGTCACCAGAGCGGGCATGACGCCGTACACGCGCGTGGCGGTCTCGGAGTGGATGTCGGCCCCGCGACGGAAGGCCTCGATCATGCCCGCGTCCTTGCTCAGCGCGGCCATCACGCGCAGCTCGATCTGCGAATAGTCGGCCGAGAGCAGCACGTGGTCCGCATCGCGCGCCACGAAGGCTTCGCGGATGCGCTGGCCGCGTTCGGTGCGGATCGGGATGTTCTGCAGGTTGGGGTCGGAAGAGGAGAGCCGTCCCGTTTCGGTCAGCGCCTGTGCGAAGTTGGTGTGGACGCGGCCGGTCGCGGGGTCGATGCAGGCGGGCAGCTTGTCGACATAGGTGGACTTCAGCTTGCTACACATGCGGAACTCGAGGATCAGCGGCACGATCGGGTGCCGGTGCTGGATCTTGAAGAGCACGTCCTCGCTCGTGGCGTACTGGCCGGTGGCCGTGCGCATGGCGTCGGGATCGATTTTCAGGTGATCAAACAGGATTTCGCCCAATTGCTTGGGCGAAGAGGGGTTGAAGTTGCCGCCGCCGAGGTCGCGGATCTTGATCTCGAGGTCGAGCAGTTCGCGGTCGAGTTCACGCCCGTAGGCGCGCAGCGCCTCTTCGTTGATGCGGACGCCCTCGGTCTCCATGTCGAGCAGGACTTCGATGAGCGGCTCCTCACATTCGGCCAGGGCCTTCAGGCAGCCGGCGGCCTGAACTTCTTTGCGCAAGAGCCGGTCGAGCTGCAGGGTCACGTCCGCGTCTTCGGCCGCATAGTCGCTGATCTGCTCGGGGGCCAGCTCGCCCATGTTCCCCTGTTCCACGCCTTTTTTCTTCTCGCCGATCAGCGCGGTGATGGGGATGGGGTCATAATGGAGGTATTCGCGCGCCAGGTGGTCCATGCCGTGGCGGTCCGACGCGTCGATCACGTAGTGCGCGAGCATGCTGTCGTGCAGCTCGCCCCGCACGGCGACGCCGTACTGGCGCAGGATCGTCAGGTCGAATTTGGCGTTGTGGCCGATCTTGACCTTGAAGGGATCGGCGAACAGCGGCGCGAAGCGCTGCAGGAACGCGCGGCACGCGTCGCGGTCTTCGGGGACCGGCACGTACCACGCTTTACCCGGCGCGGTCGCGAAGGACATGCCCACCAGCCGGTCGTGCCGCGGGTCGAGCCCGGTGGTTTCGGTGTCGAACGCCCATTCGGCGGCTTCGTCCAGGGCCTTCAACAGGGCCTGTAGCGCTTCCTCGCCCGAGGCGCAGACGTAGGTGTGCCGCACGTCGGCGAGCGTCTTGTAGGCGTCTTCAGCTTTCACGGCATCGGCGTCCGCGAAGGCGTCGCCGAGCATCCGCTTCCCGATGGCAAACAGCTCGTATTTCTTGAGCACGCTGCGCAGCCGGTCGACATCCGGGTCGCGGCGGGCCAGTTCCTCCAGTTCAATCGGGACGGGCACATCGGTGCGAATGGTGGCGAGGAAGCGGCTTTGCCGCGCGCTCTCGGCGCCGGACGCCACCTTCTCCGCGAGCTTGCCTTTCAGTTCGGCGGCGTGCGCGATGATGGCCTCGATGTCGCCGTACTGCGCCAACAGCGCGTTCGCGGTTTTTTCGCCCACGCCCGCGATGCCGGGGATGTTGTCGGATGCGTCGCCCGCCAAGCCCAGATAGTCGATCATCTGGCCGGGAGAGGTGAGTCCCCAGTGCTGGCAGACGGTTGCGGCGTCGTAGATCTCGGCGGGCGAATTGGCTTTGCCCGGCCGGAACAGGTAGGTCGAGGGGCCCACGAGTTGGGCGATATCTTTGTCGGGTGTCGCCAGATAGGTGGTCCATCCCGGCTCGGCGGCGGCGCGTGCGGCCAGCGTGCCCATGACGTCGTCCGCCTCGAAACCATCCACGCGCAGGATCGGGAGGCGCAGCGCCTCGGCCAGCTCGATGGCCATGGGGATCGCGGCGGCCAGGTCCTCCGGCATCTTTTGGCGCTGGGCTTTATACAGGGGATAGGCCTCGTGTCGGAAGGTGGGAGTGGTTGAGTCGAGCACCAGCGCCACGTGGGTGGGCGCGTGCTCGTTGAGGATCTGCAGGACGCTGTTGGCAAAGGCGGTCAGGGCCGAGGTGTTGATGCCGGTGCTGGTCATGCGGGGATCTTTGAGGAACACAAAGTGGCCCCGGTACAGCAGCGGCATGACGTCGATCAGGAAAAGTTTTTTGCTCTCGCTCACAACAGGATCCCCCCGCTTCACACCCGGCACACATTCTCGCGCATCTTTTCAGTATACGGGCTTCCAAGCCGTGCTGTCGAGCACAGGCGTGCGGCCATCGCGGCGGCGCTTTTTTGCCCAATAAAAGGGACCGAGTGCCGTTCTCCTTAAACAGCGGTTGGGGGATGGCCTTTGTTTCTTCGTGTTCTTTCGCGTTTCCCCCTTATCCGACTCAACAAAACCTGCTAAACTGTCAGCCGTGAAAAAGCAAATTTCTGTTTTACTGGGGGCCGCTTTTATCGCTTGGGGGAGTTTCGGGACCGCGGTGCCAGAGGCCTGGGGGGCGCGGCTGGAGGTTGCCGACCGCAGCGCGTTGGCCGCCATGAATCTGACGCCGGAAAACGGGGGGCTCCGCATCCGGCTCCACAATCCGGGAAACAACAGCCAGGCGGAACTCCTTTTAAGCGAGGGGGATACGCGTTTCCGGCTGCTGCCGACGGATTTCTTCCCGAAGGCGATCGAGCGGCGGTTTTCGACGTTGCCCTGTCCGCCGTTGACCAACGCGCTGTGCTGGTTCACGCTCAAACGCACGGAGGACGCTTGGCTCGCGTACGTCGACGATCAGCCGGTCCTGAGGATGCCGGAGCTGTGGGAAGGCAAGCTCGAGCTGCAGCACAAACCTGAAAACCAGCCGCCGGAAGACAAGGCGGACGATTACACGCAGCGCCTCGGGTCCTTCAAATTTGAAGACAACTTCCTGGTGCCGGCGGGCTCGGAGTTTCCGCCGACGTGGGAAATCATGTGCGGAATCTGGAAGCTCCATTCGGTCACCGGTTCCATCAGCGGCTCGTCCGGAGGGTATCAGCTCGCCCGACAGCCCAAGCCGGAGAAGAGCCCCAATTTCTATACGCTGGAGGGGGGCGGGACGAACGCGGTGGTTCTTTCCGGGGAGCCGTTCTACAGCCGGTACGTCTACCGCGCCGCCGTCCAGCACAACAGCGGCACCAACGGACTCGTTTTCCTGGCGGGCGAGCACGGCGGCTATTTCGCCTTTACGGCGCGCACGGATCCGGCGACGGACCGCCTGGTTCTCGAATTGTGGCGCAAGCCTGCGCAGGACGATGCGGCCGTCCTTCCGCTCGAGGCGGTGCAGACCGAGCTGCCCGCGGGCCAGTGGCTGCTGCTTGAAGCGCAGATCTACGATGACCGCATCGTCTGTCGCGCGGACAATATCGAAGTCATTCGCCACAAGATGCTGCTGCCCCCGGGCGGCCGGTTCGGCCTATTCTCCAATATGCCGGACGGGGAAGCCACGCGTTTCGACGACGTTTCGGCCTGGTCTCATGAGGACCGCCTGTTCGAAACGCCCGAAGACGTCGCCTTCGCCACGCGGCTTCAGACCCCCGGCGTGCAGTCGCTCCTGCGCCAAGGGACCACCTGGCTCTATTTCCCTCCGGATGCCCACGCCACCAATGGCTGGGAGTACGGCGCCGCATCCGGCGGCCCGCTGCGGCAGGAAACGCTGTTTGTGGCCACCTCCGACGATTTCATCTGCGGGCTGAACGCCGGCGCGACAGGTCCCGGCACGCCGTATTACCGGTTCACTTGCCAGCAGTCCGGCGGGACGCGGACCTATCGGCTCGAACAGGTCTCGACCAACCATGCGGTCACGCTCGACACGTTTTCCGCCGCGTTCGCCAGCAACCGCGTGTCGCTCGCGCTGGATGCCCTGCGGCCCGGCGAACTCCGGTGCTACGCGGATAGCCGCCTCGTCTGTTTTGACCGGCCTTCGCGGCAGCCCGGCGGCTTCCAGGGCGTCCTCGTCGCGGCGGCTTCCGACCTCTTTGCCACGGCGCCGGCGGTCGCCTCCAAAGAGCTCAAGCTGAGCGAGCGCTTTGAAAAGAACCCGCTCTATGTGAACGATCCCTTCATGCGCCATTGGGCCTCGCCCGAAGGCCAGTGGGTTACGTTTAAGGACGGCATGACGTGGTTCAAGGGCGATGTCACGGGCCCGGTCAAGGTCCGTCTGCCGATCGTCAACGGGATGGAGCTTCATCTCTGCATTCCCGAAGACTCTTCCAACGGAACCTGCCGCGTCAGCGTCAAGGAAAACCGGATCAGCGTCTTCACTCCAGATTCCGGCACCAACGCCGCCTTCACGGTCGCCGCGGAACAGGTTCCCGAAATCGCTTTCGACAAAACGCAGGTGCGCCTTTTCACGCTCGGCATCGAGGACTCCGTCGTCTGGCTGGGCGGAGACGAAGTGCTGCTGGCCAAGACCCATCTGTCTGCGCCGCTGCGGGGGCGCAAGCTGCGCATCACCGGCATGACGCTCGAGAATCTAAGCCACACGCTCGTCAAGCGCGACAACGTCTTCGACACGCTGTTCACGGAGTCGCTCTACAACTGGACCCTCAACGGCGGGCGCTGGGAGGTCATCAACCGCTTCTACTGCGAGCCGACCTGGTCGCACATGAACGGCGAGAGCGCCGACTCGCTCGCCGCGCTCTGGTCCAAATACGTCTTCAGCGGCGACTTCAGCATCGAGTTCTACGCGGGGATGCGCATGGGCTGGTACGAGCGGCCGGGCGACCTGAACCTGACGGTCATGAGCCGCGCCAACTCCACGGGCGACGGATATTCGGCGATCGCCACGGGCTGGGACCCCGACCATTCGCAGCTTTATTCGCGCCTGCTCCGCAACGGCGAGATCATGGACCTTTCGACCAAGTATCTCGTGCCGCGCGCCCGCGCCGGTCTGGAGCGCAAAGGGTACCAGCCGCTCGTCGCCGCCGGGCGCGACATCCACGGCGCGTGGTACGGCATGCAGCTCCGCCGCGTGGGCACGAAGCTCCAGTACATTTACGACAACGAGCAGGTCTTTGACGTCGAGGACAAGGATCCGCTTCAGGACGGCTCGCTCGGCATCTGGACCTTCTGCAACTCCATGATGGTCGCCCGCATCAAGATCGCCGCCGAGTCGATCAAGCCGCGCCCCTTCGCCTTCAGGACCATCCCCGCCGGCGTGCCGCCCGCGCCCGAGGCCGCGCCGGCCGCCGATTCCGGCGTGCGCATCAACGGCCGTGTCGCCCAGCCCCTCTCCCCGGAATATTGGCAGGCCTTCGACACCGTGAGCCATCCGAGCGTGCGCTTCCGCCATCTCGACACGGCCCATCCCGAAATGCGCGTCACCTCGATCCTCGGCGGCGGGACCTTCCTGGTGCGGTGCGATCTGCCGCCCGCCCAGCCCGATAAGCTGCTCGGCTGGCGCTTCGAGATCGCGCGCCACCCGCAGGCGCTGGTCAACTTCGAATTTTCGACCGTGAAAGAGGATGGCAAGGGCGGTTTTGTCCCGTCTCAGGGCTGGACGTATGTGCTGTCCGGCACGGATGAGACCCGCGGCCCGCGCAAGATCGTCGGCAAGCTGGAGGCCGTGCCGCCTTCGGACGGCACGAACGTGGTGTGGACGCCCGTCGAGATCTGGGTGCCCTCCGAGGTGATCCGCGCGAACCAGGCCGTGCAGATCGAGGGCTTCGGCAACCTCCAGCTCAGCGACGTGCAGCAGGGACTGAAGGGCAATCCGCCCCACGCCTGGTATGCCATCCGCAACTTCCGCGAGATCCACCGCGGGACGCCGACGCTGACCGCGCCGCCCGAGAAGCGCACGGAGATCGCCGCGCTCGCGCAGATCGTCAACAGCCTGCGGCCCGGCGAGCTGCAGATGGTCGAGGTCCCCGAGAATCTGGACTCCCGCAAACCGGTCATCGAATGGGCGGTGCCCGAGCTCGCCAACTTCGGCTTGCGCGCGGAGGCGGATTCTTCCATTCCCGGCTCGATCCTGGTCTCTCCCGTGCATCCTTGGCCCTCGCCCATGCTGCCTCCCAAGCGGGCGATGGCGGATGCGCTGCCGGCGTCTTTCACCGTCGAAGGCAACAGCATCCGCGTCCTCGTGCCTTTCGAGACGCTTCAGCCCGGGCGCATGACGCTTGCGCTCGAGCTCTCGGACGGACGCTTTTTCCGCCAGGTGGTCCCCATGCGCGCGGACGAGACGGTCAATCACCCGCCCGTCCTGCTCAACCTCGAACTGCCGGAAGGGGGCATCCAAACCTTCGAGGCGCGTCCCGGCGACGCCGCGCCGTACCAGACCGTGGCGCGGACCTCGATCGACTACACGGACCCCCTGCGCGGCGGCGTGCTGAAGTTCCAAAACGGCGGGGTCTACGGGCGGCGGCTGGATGGCCTGCTCGTCAAGTCGTTCAACGCGGCGGCGACGCCGCTCGTGCAGTTCCGCTACAAGGGCGATCCCATGGCCGCCGTCTCCATCGCGTTTGGCGGAACGGCGTTCACCTTCTCAGAAGTTTTCAACACCCACGTGCGTTTGGCCGGCGGCGAGGCGGCCCCGATGGACAACACGTGGCGCATCTGGACCGGCATTCCCTCTGACTGCGGCGGCGAGCTGCCGCTGGCGCAGCGGACCACCGTGCCGCCCGCGCCGCTCCGCTTCGCGTCCCGACGCGACCGGGACCAGACCGGCCTGCACAGCACGCTCTGCATCGACGACGTGGCGTGCGGCCCGGCGGTCGGTCCCAACCGCCCCTTCGCCTTCAAGGCCGATTACGCCGATCCCGACGGCGTGGCCGACGTGGTGTACGCCATACTCCAAGGGCCGGTCGCCTTCGACAACCGCGCCGAGGGCGAGAAGCAGAAGGTCACGTGGCTGCCCGCCAAGAACGGCGAGGTGCTGCAGCCCGACCTCGCCAAAATCCCTGACGGCATCCATCATCTCCTGGTCCGCGCCCGCGACGGACGGTCGCTCTGGTCGCAGCCCGCCGACCTGCCATTCATGCTCGACCGTGCGCAGCCGAAGGTCACGCACGCCGTCAAAGCGGTGGAAAAGTACAACGGCAGCTGCCTGACGCTCGCGCTCTCGGACCCCGTTGCGCCGCCGCTGCCCAACGCGATCCGCCTCACCTGTCTCGGCTCGCCGCTCAACCTCGCGACGGATAACGGTTTCAGCGCGATCGGGCAGGGGACGCTTTCCTACGAGATCGACTGGATCTGGCTGCTGCGCAAACAGCTCGCCGAGGCCAAGAACGGCGACGTGCTGCCCATCACCGTGGACGGCGTTTCGGATGCCGCAGGCAACGCGGTGCCGCCGATCAAGATCGACGTCCCCGTCAATCTCGACGCCGACAAGCGTCCGCCCACGGTTCAGCCGCTGGACAAGACCGTGAACGCGCTCTGGTCCGAGCCCTCGCTCACCGCGCTGGCGCCGTTCTTCAGCGAGACTCAACACGTCGCCGCCAAAACGGTCGCGACGCCCGAAGGCAATGTTCTTGAAATCGCTCCGACCGGCGACGGCGGCGCGTTCATCCGGCATCCCTTCGCGCCGGCGTGGGACCCGGACAAGCATCCGTGGCTCGCCCTCTCTTTCCGCACGCTGGACACCAAGCGCGGGCTGAAGCCCTTCACCATCGCCTTCAACACCGGGCCGCGCCGTCCGCGCGGCATCAAGGACGCCCACACGCTGAATCTCTCCGTCTCCAACCACCTCGCCTATGTCATCGGCGACGTGGCGTGCACCACCGGCGTGTGGCAGGACGTTCTGATCAACGTGCGCGATTTCCTGCGCGACGAGACCGAGGAGCACAAGGATACGCCGGACCTGACCTATCTCTCCTTCTTCTTCGCGCCGTCATCTCAAAGCGGTAAGGTCCAGATCCGTTCCTTCTCCATTCTCGCGCCGTGGACATCCGATCAGCTGATCCCGATCAAGGCCTACGACCTCAGCAGCATCAGGGGACTGGTCTGGGCCGGTGGCGAATCCGAGAACACCGGCATCCGCCCCGCCAACCTGACGCTGCCGGCCAACGATCCGTACTGGTTCCGCTTCCGGATCAGCGACCGGCGTGGCAACCTGACGGACACGTGGATGCTGCCCGTTCCTCCCGGCACGGAGAAAACCAAAGCCAATCTGCCCGGCCTCGAGGCGGTCGCCTTTTAATCAGCGGACGGGCTCGGAGCGCCCAGACTCTCAACACCTTATGACACGCATCATCATACCCCAACTGGACGTCAACCTCGTGGACGTGACCGTCACGCGCTGGCGTAAACACATCGGCGAAACCGTAGCGGCCGGCGAGAGCATCGCCGAACTCACGACCGACAAGGCCGCCTATGAACTGGAGGCGCCGGCCGCGGGCACGTTGCTCGCGGTCTACGCCGCGGAAAAGAGCGTTGTGCCTACCGGGTATATCGCCGGGCTGATCGGGGCCCCGGGCGAGGAGGACCCCGCCGCCGCGGCCGAGAACGAGGCCCTGATGACCGCTTACCGCGGACCGGCTGCGGCCCCCGCGCCGGCCCGCGAACGCGCCACCCGCGTGAGGGCTACGCCGCGCGCGCGCCGCCTGGCGCAGGAGCAGGACATCGACCTCGCGAAAGTCCAGGCCGAGACCGGCGCGGAGGTCATCGACGAAACGGTCCTCGTCCCGTATCTCAAACCGTAAGGGCGTCCCGCCAGAAGGAAACGCCATGAAGACCGCCCTTGTCACGGGTGCCGCAAAAGGAATTGGACGGGCCATCGCGCTCGCATTGGCCCGCGACGGTTTCCGCGTCGCCGTCCACTACCGCAGCTCGAAGGACGGGGCCGAGGAGACCCTTGCCGCCATTCGGGATTCCGGCGGCGAGGCCGAGGCGTTCGTCGCCGACCTTGCCGACCCCGTGCAAATCGATGCGCTGGCGAAAGCCGTTGAGCAGCGGTTCGGCGTCATCCACACCCTCGTGTGCAATGCGGGCATCCTCAAAAGCCAGCTGATCGCCTTTACGAAGTTCGACGAATGGCGCGAGGTGATGGCGGCCAACCTCGATTCGGCCTTCTTGCTCACCAAAGCCCTGTCGCGCCCCATGGCCCGCCAGAAGGCCGGGCGCATCATCTACATCTCTTCGGACGCGGGGCTGATGGGCGATCTCATGCGCGCGTCGTACAGCGCCTCGAAAGCCGGGCTGCTCGGGCTCGCCAAGACTGCGGCCCGCGAGCTGGCCGCCTCAGGTGTGACGGTCAACGCCGTCGCGCCCGGCATCATCACCACCGACATGACTGCCGACATTCCCGAAACGCGCCGCGCCAAGCAGCTCGACGCGATTCCGATGTCGCGTTTCGGCACGCCGGACGAGGTCGCGGGCGTGGTGCGGTTTCTCGCCTCGGACGGTGCAGCGTATATTACCGGCCAGACGCTGTGCGTGGACGGCGGAATGTGCATGCGGTCCTAGAAAAACCGATGGCCGCAGACGGCGTGCGCTAAGGGTAACGTGTCATGGCAAGACGAGTCACACATTATCTGCTGTTGGCTGCCGTGCTGCTGGGCGTGCCGTTTGCCTGCGCGTGGCTGGGCGATCGACAGGAGGTGCTGGAAGGGGTCTGCGCGTTTCCGCCGCGCACCGAGGACTGGGGCCTTGACCCGACGAAGCTGTGGAACAAGCGGCGCCCCTTCTCCTGGCCGGTGTTTGCGGCGATGTGTGCGGGCGTGCTGGCCGTGATCGCGCCGCTCCTGTTGCGGCTGGTGCGGGGAAGGGGCGTGGCGGAAACGAGCGGGCCTGCGAACTGCCGCGCGTCCCGTTTTCCGTGGTTCGGCTGGGCCGGAGTCGTGTTGGGCGCGGTCGGATGGGGGTTGGCCTGGACCCGATACCCGTGGTTCGCGCCGTTCCAGCCGCACACGTATCTGCTGGTGTGGGCTGCCTATATCCTGGTGATGAACGCGTTGTGCGTGAAGCGGTCGGGCCGCTGTCTGATGACCGCCTATCCCGGTCCCTATGCGGCGCTGTTGCCGGCGAGCGCCGCCTTCTGGTGGTTCTTCGAATATCTCAACCGCTACGTGTGGAACTGGTATTACCAGGGCGTCGACCACATGAACGCCGCGGAGTATGTCTTCTTTGCGACCTTCAGCTTCGCGACCGTGCTGCCAGCGGTGACGGCGACGGCCGAATGGCTGAACACCTTCCGTCCTTTTTCGGACGAACGGCTATGCGGACTCGCGCGGTTCGATGTGCGTCGTCCCGCCAGCGTGGCCGGGCTGGCGCTGATTGCGTCGGTCGGCCTGACGGGGATCGTGTTCTGTCCCGAGTTCACCTTCCCCCTGCTCTGGATCTCGCCGCTGGCGGTGTTCCTGGCGGTGCAGATCCTGCGGGGCGAGGCGACGGTGGTCGACGACTTGCGCACGGGCGACTGGCGGCGGGTGGTGCGCTTCGCGCTGGCGGCGCTGATCTGCGGCGGGTTCTGGGAAATGTGGAATCTCCACAGCTATGCCAAGTGGGTCTATGCCGTGCCGTATGTGCAGGCCTTCCAGATCTTCGAGATGCCGGTGGCGGGCTTCGCGGGCTATCTTCCCTTCGGACTGGAATGCGCGGCGGTGGCGGCGTGGATCTGCCCGAAATTGATCGGCGCTTATGACAGCCGCGATTTGAAGTCGCCGTAATCGAAGGAACGGACGATGCGCACGCTGCCGTCGGTCTCGCGCAGCGCGATGTGCGGCAGACGGATGCCGTTGAAGGTGTTGGTCTTGACCATGGTGTAGTGCGCCATGTCTTCGAAGACCAGCCGGTCGCCGGGCCGGAGCGGCGTGTCGAACGACCAGTCGCCGATGATGTCGCCCGCGAGGCAGGTCGCGCCCGCGAGCCGCACGGTGTGCGCTTTCACGCCGGGATCCGCGCCGCGGTCAGCCTGCGGTCCGGGGTTGGCTTCGCCCCGCCACGACCCGTCGCGGAACACGCGCGGCCGGTAGGGCATCTCCAGCACGTCCGGCATGTGGCACGCGCAGGAGGCGTCGAGGATCGCGATCGGCATCTCGTTCTCCACCACGTCGAGAACCGTCGCCACGAGCGTGCCCGCGTTGAGCGCGCAGGCTTCGCCGGGCTCGAGATAAATCGTCTGGATGTTCGGGTGGCGCAGGCGGAAACGGTTGAGCGTGTCGCAAAGCAGGTCGACGTGGTAGCCGGGACGCGTGATGTGGTGCCCGCCGCCGAAGTTCATCCAGGTGATGCGCGGCAAGAGGTCGCCGAAATTCTCCTCGATGGCCGCGAGGGTCCGCACAAATGGTTCGGCGTCCTGTTCGCAGAGAGTATGGGAATGGAAGCCGGTAACGCCGTTGAGCGACTCGCCGACAAAAGCGGCGCGGCGCGTGCCGAGCCGCGACTTGGGCGCGCACGGATCGTAGAGCGCGGTGTGGCCTTCGGAGTGTTCGGGGTTGATGCGCAGGCCGCACGTGAGGCGCGCGCCGGTCTCGGCCAGCACGCGCTGAAACAGGCGCAGCTGCGCGAACGAGTTGAGCGTCACGTGGTCGGCCAGCGCGGCGATCTCGCGCATGTCGGCTTCGGAGAAAGCGGCCGCGAAGGCGTGGACTTCGCCGCCGAACTCTTCGCGGCCGAGGCGCGCCTCGTGGACCGAGCTGGCGCAGCAGCCGTCGAGCGCGCGCCGCATCTGAGGAAAGGCGCTGAACATCGAGAAGGCTTTCAGGGCGAGCAGAATGCGGCAGCCCGTGCGGCGCTTGACGTCGGCCAGGATGCCGAGGTTGCGTTCGAGCGCGGCCGCGTCGATGACAAAGGCGGGGGTGGGGAGAGAGGTCATTGGGAGTAGTGAGTAGTGAAGCGTGAGTAGTGAAGAGGAAAGAGTTGAGCGGGAAGAGTTGGGAGTTGGATGCGGGGCGGTCAGAGGGAGGTGGCGAGGCGGGCGAGGAAGGCGTCGAGCAGCGCGGCCATGACCGGCGCGGTCTTGCGGGTCTGGCCGAGGACCTCTTCGTGCGAGAGGTGCGGGCCGCTGATGCCCGCCGCCATGTTGGTGATGCAGCTGAGCCCGGCGGTGCGCAGCCCGGCGGCGTTGGCGACCGTGGCCTCGGGGACGGTGGACATGCCGACCGCATCCGCGCCCATGCCCGCGTAGGCGCGGATTTCTGCGGGGGTCTCGTAGCCGGGGCCCGAGGTGAAGGCGTAGACGCCGTCGGAGAGCGGGACTTCGGTGTCGTAGGCGGCCTTGCGCAGCAGGTCGATGAGCGCGGGGCTGTAGATCTGCGACTGGTCGGGGAAACGCTCGCCCCAGCCCGGGATCACCGGCCCGATCAGCGGGTTGATCCCCACGGTGTTGACGTGGTCGCGGATGACCATGAGGTCGCCGGGCTTGAGGTTGGGGCTGATGCCGCCCGACGCGTTGGTGATGAGCAGGTTCCGGGTGCCCATGCGGCGCAGGAGCTCGACCGGCAGCACGACCGGTCCCCAGCCCGCGCCCTCGTACCAGTGGCGGCGTCCCAGAAAGGCGGCGATCCGGATGCCGTGCCGCTCGAACAGCAGCAGTTCGCCGGCGTGCCCCACGACGGTGCTGGCGCCGAGGCCGGGAATGTCGGCGTAAGACAGTCGCAGGAGCGGCGTGTCGGGGATCAGCACCTGGCTCCAGCCGGAGCCGAGGATCAGGCCGCATGCGGGCGGCTGTTCGAAGCAGAGGCTTGGCAGAGCGGTTGCGGCGGTTTCAAAAAAGGCGGCGTTCATAGCGATTCCGTTTTTAGGTGACGCCTTACGGCACCACGGCGAGCAGGGGGTCCTTGTGCGTTGTTTGCCCTTCGCAGACGGTCAGCACCGGGCGCGCGGGCAGCATCCAACCCGCGAACGGCGTGTTGCGGGAAAGCGATTTGAAGGCCTCGGGGTTCACCCGACACGCGGTGCGGGGGTCGATCAGCACGAGGTCGGCCAAGGTTCCGGGGCGGAGCGAGGGCGGCGTCTGGCCGAGCAGCGCCGCCGGGCCGGTTGTCCAGCACGCGGCCCATTGCATGAGCGGCATGCGCTCCTCCTCGACCATGACTTTCCACGTGACGCCGATGGCGGTCTCGAGGCCGATGACGCCGAAAGGCGCGTGCAAGAAACCCTTGGATTTGGTTTCGACGGTGTGCGGCGCGTGGTCGGTCGCGAAAAGGGTCAGGATGCCGTCAAGCACGCCGTCGCGGATGGCCCGCACGTCTTCGCGCAGGCCGAGCGGCGGATTCATGCGGAAGTTGCCGTCGTCGAGCGGAATGTCCTCCGCCGCCAACGCGAGATGGTGGGGCGACGCCTCGCCCGTGACGGGCAGGCCTTCGGCGCGCGCGGCGCGGATCGCGGCCACGGAGCCCGCGCACGAGATGTGCTGGATGTGCGTGGCGCAGCCCGTCTCGCGGCAGAGGCGGATATCGCGCAGGACGGCTTCGGTCTCGGCCTCGGACGGGAAGATCGGGAGGTTGAAACGCCGGGCGATCGGGCCGTCGCGGATCACGCCGTTCTTGGCGATCTCGGGCACGACCGCGTGGTCCATCACGGGCTTGTTCAGCGCCTTGGCGCGGCGCATGGCCGTACGCATGACGTCATCGTTAACCACCATCGCGCCGTCGTCGGTGAAGGAGGATGCGCCCGCCGCGGCGAGGGACTCGAGGTCGGCGACCTCCTTGCCTTGCCGTCCACGGGTGATGCAGGCGGAGGGCAAAATCCGGACCGGCAGGGAATCGTCGATCTGCTCGCGCAGCCACAGGAGGGAATCGCCGGCGGGGAAGGTGTTGGGCATGGTGACGACGCGGGTGAACCCGCCGGCGGCGGCGGCTTCGGCGCCGGTGCGCCGGGTTTCGGCAAAGGCGTTGCCGGGGTCGCGGAAGTGGACATGCACATCCCAGAAGCCGGGTGCGGCGATCAGGCCCGAGGCCTCGAGCCGGGGAAGGTCGGCAGAAGCCGCGCCGTCCGGCTGAATCCTGCCGTCGCGGATGACAAGGTCCGTCGTCACGTCGCGTCCTGTGGCGGGGTCGATGATGCGCACACGCTGCAAAACAAGGTTTGTCATATCGCCGGTTAGTGTAACGCGAAACCCAGTGGGGAGCAAGCGGGAGGAAAGGCGGAAAAACGGAAGCCAGGAAAGGCATGGATGGACGGCGGATGCCCGATTTTGCGGACTTCCCGCATTGCGCAAAAGTGGTACATTTTTTTGCGTAAAAGGCACTAGATTATCTTGTCTTCGCTCGGTACATTAGAACCAATGAATAAACGATTAATTCTTTTGGGCGGATTTTTGGCTTTCGTGTTCGGGGCGAGCGGGGCTATTGGGGAAGAGATTTTCCCGATGTTCCCGTTCGTCATTTCCTATGACGGGCCGGATAACGCGTCGAGCGTGGCGCATTTGCTGGACGCGCCTGCCGGCAAACACGGTTTCGTGCGGGCGAAGGATGGACACTTCGTCACCGATGCGGGGCCGATCCGTTTCCACGCCACGAATCTTACCGGGCCGGCGAATTTTCCCGCGCACGCGGACGCGGATAAGCTGGCATCGCGTCTGGCGCGCTTCGGCATCAACTGCGTGCGGCTGCACTTCATGGACACGTGGTACGTGAACTTCATGCCGAAGCCGACGCAGGCGATCCTGGCCGACGACACGAAAACGCAGCGGGACCTGGACCCGAAGCAGCTCGAAAAGCTTGATTATATGATCGCGGCTTTCAAAAAGCGCGGCATCTATGTGGACATGAATCTGCACGTGGGCCGGACGCTGGACGAGCGCGACGGTTTTCCGAACATCAAGGACCTGTCGTGGGCCAATAAGAGCATCGGGCAGTTCGAGCCGCGCATGATCGAGCTGCAGAAGGAATATGCCCAAAAGCTGCTGACCCACGTGAACCCCTATACCGGCAACGCCTACACGGACGAGCCGAGCGTGGCGATGATCGAGATCAGCAATGAGGACGGGCTGACCCTTGGGTACTACGGCGGCCTGTTTGACCGGTTGCCCGAGCCGTATGCGACGGAACTTCGCCGCCAATGGAATGTCTGGCTGCATGCGGCCTACACGGATGCGGCGGCGCTGCAGAACGCGTGGACGTGGAAAAACGAGCCGCTGCATGACGAGCAGTTCGCGGACGGCACGTTCGAGGTGCCGGTGCCGTTCGACAACAAGCGCTGGTCGTTCCAGCCCGGCGAGGGCAAGGGCGAGGCGAAGGTCGAAGGCGGTGTGCTGAAGGTGTCCGTGACGCGCGACGGCGGCGAGTATTTCGCCAAGGTCACGCGGATGCTTGCGGTCAGAAAAGGGCAGCTCTACACGCTGTCGTTCAAGATCCGGCGCACGGAGGGAAAAGGGCCGTGGAAACTCAGCATGGCGGTCGCCACGACGCGGGACGGTTGGCGGTCGCTCGGTTTGCAGGAGATGGTGAGCGTCGGCAAGGAGTGGAAGACGGTGACGCGCGTGTTCGAGGCGACGGAGGACGCGGAGCAGGCGATTCTGCAGCTGACGCGCTTCAAGGTCGGCCGCTATGAAATGGACGATCTGTCGCTCAAAGCCGGCGCGGTGCTCGCGTGCGATCCCGTCAAAGGATTTGCCGAGCATGCGGTGCCGCTTGTCAAGACGACCGGTGAAAACACGCCGCCGCAGGCGCGCCGCGATTTCGTGCGTTTCCTGTTCGATACGGAGGCCCGCTATTGGACCGGTATGGCGGCGTATGTGAAGGGCGACTTGAAGGCAAAGTCCCCGGTTTCGGGAACCCAGCTCGGCTACAGCCCGTCGTACATTCAGGCCAAGCTCGACTATGTGGACAACCATGCGTATTGGCGTCATCCCTCGGGCGGCTGGATTTCGCTGACGGCCAAAGAACCGTGGAAGATCGGTAACGACGCGATGGTCAACTCGCTCGGCAACATTCTGCATCTGGCGGGCCAGCGTGTGCTGGACAAACCCTACACGATCAGCGAATACAATCATCCGTACCCCAACCAGTACGGCGCGGAAGCTCAGCCGATGCTGGCGGTGTATGGCCGGCTGCAGGGATGGGACGGCATTTTCCAGTACAGCTACAACCATTACGTCGACGATTTTGAGCCGCAGGCCATGCCCTGGTGTTTCTTCGATCTGCTCGCCCGTACGGATGTGCTGGCGCACTTCCCCGCGTGTGCGGCGATCTTCCTGCGCGGCGACGTGCGCGAGGCGAAGGAGGCGGTGATTGCCTCGACCGATGTAGCGGCGTGCCGCGAGCGGCTGATCGCGAGCCGGTCGAACAATTACGCGGTTTCGGCCGCAGGCCACGACGCGCGGCTGTCGGCGATACACCGGACCGGTGTGCGGTTTGACGGCGGCAAACCGGTGGAGGCGGTTAAGCTTCCGGCGACGCAGCGGGTGTTTGCGAGCGATACGGGGGAAGTCACGTGGAACACGGAAATACCCGACGCCGCATACCTCGCCGTGAACACGCTGAACACCAAGCTGTTCACCGGTTTCACGGCTGGCCGGGTGATTGATCTGGGCGGCGTGACGCTGTCGGTCGGCAAAACCCGCCTCGACTGGGCGACGGTCTCGTTGGTCTCGCGCCGGGCGACGGGTTTCGGCGAAAAAGGCACTTCCGCGAGCATCCTGCTGGCGGCGACCGGCGACATGGGCAACGCGGGCCGCGTGCTGAAGCAGGTCGGTCCGAAGGCGATCACGCTCACGGACCGCGGTCACGCGCCCGTGATGGTGGAGGGCATCTCCGCGACCCTCACGCTGCCTTCGGAAGCGGCGAAAACGCTCTGTTTCGCGCTCGATCCGCACGGCGCCCGCAGGCAGCCCGTGCCTGTGGAAAAGGCCGCCGGCGGCTGCCGTATCGCGATCGGACCGCAGTATCAGACGATCTGGTACGAGATCGAGGTGAAGAAGTAGGCGGTGGACCGCGAGTCGGGAGTCGGGAGTCGCGGATCGGAAAAACGTCACGCGGAGACGCGGAGAGCGCGGAGGAAAAGCATGCGAGAAATGTTCGGAGTGTTGGGGCTGCTGCTCGCCTCTTGCGCGCTGGCCGCCGAGAAGCCGTCGGCAATGCCTGCGTGGGCCGTGAGGGAGTACCGCGGGTCGCCGGGGCTGTGGCGGGACGGCGAGCCGGTGACGCCGATGATCTTCTGGCAGTGGAAGCCGGAGGCCTACGAGGTCGAGAACTTCTCGGCAGCCGGGCTCAGCCTCTTTAGCTTCTTCGGCTCGTTTCAGCACTACGACCATCCTTATTGGAAGCCGGACGGCAGGGTCGAGCCTGAGTTCCACGACGCCGAGATCCGTAAGCTGCTGTCGTACAACCCCCGCGCGTATGTGCTGCCGCGCCTGTTCGCGGCCGCGCCCGAGTGGTGGATTCAGGCGAATCCCGGCGAGCAGTGCCGGTACTCCGGCGGGCAGACGAATAAGCCGCGCGAGTCCTTCGCGTCGCAGAAGTGCAGGGAGGAATGCGGCCTAGCGTACCGCCGCGCCGTGCGGCACCTGCTGGACGCCGACTACGGCCCGCGGCTCATGGGCATCCACGTGACCAACGGGCCGTGGGGCGAGGACTTCTACTGGGATGCCTATTTTTCTCACGCCGACAAGCCCGCCTCCTCCGACTTGTCTGAGCCGATGCGGCAGAAACTGATCGGCTATCTGCGGAACAAGTACGGCAACGACCCCGCACGTTTGCGCGCCGCGTGGAAGGACGGGGCGCTGTCCTTTGAAACCGTTCAGGTGCCGACGGGTGCGCAGCGGATGCAGATGACGGCCGGGGCTTGGCGCGATCCGCAACAATCGCGGGCCGTGATGGATTATTTCGAATGCCACAACGAGGTGGCGGTGCAGATGATCGACCACTACTGCCGGATCGTCAAAGAGGAGAGCCGCGGCGCACTGCCGACCATGGTGTTCTACGGCTATACGCAGGATGAGAACTGGCCGATCGAATCGGACCACCGCGGGATCAGCAAGCTGCTGCGTCTGGACAGCGTCAACATGTTGTCTGCGCCGCACACCTATTATCGCCGCGCCTTGGGCGGCGACGGCGAGATGCGGCAATACCTCGCCAGTGCGGCACTGCACGGCAAGCTGGTTTTCGACGAAGGCGATGACCAGACCTACCTCGAGAAACGCAAGCCCAAGCCGGACCACCGCTGTCACGTCAACACGGTCGAGGAAACGCAGGCGCTCCTGTACCGCGAGTTCGGCAATACGGTGACCCATGGGGTCGGGCTGTGGTACATGGATCTCAACGGCGGCTGGTTCCGGGACCCGCGGCTGGTCGACACGGTCGGGCGCATGAAGAAGTGGTCCGACGTTTCGATGAACCATTCCCGCAAACGGAATGCGCAGGTGGCGCTGATTTCCGCGCCCGAGAGCGAGTTCTATCTGGGTTACCGCAAAACGCCCGCCAACGAGATTTCTTACGGGCTGTATCACGACCAGATGGGCGAGTTCTACTGCGCCGGCGCGCCGTTCGACTGGTATCTGATCGATGACGTGGAGGCGATCAAGGACAAAGGCTACAAGGTCTTTATTTTCATGGACTGCTTCTACCTGACAGCGGAACAGCGCAAGGCCGTCGAGTCGCTGAGGTCGCAGAACCGCACGCTGCTCTGGTTCTATGCGCCGGGCTACGCGTCGCAGGAGGATCTGTCGCTGGCGCGGATGGAGGCGCTGACCGGCTTCCGCTTCGAGCAGGCGGAGCAGGGCGTGCTGAAAGGCGTGATGCGGGAGTCGGGTGCCGAGGTCGGCATCGATAAAACGCAGATGACGCTGTTCACGGTGAGGCCTGAAGACGGGGTGCGCGAAGTGGCGCGCGGCGTTGGCCCGCTGAAGGACAAGACGGTGATGGCGATCAAGAAGAACGCGGCGTGGACCTCGGTCTTCTCCGCGATTCCCGGCGTGACCGCCGACTTGCTGCGGTCGCTCTACCGCGACGCCGGAGTGCACGTGTACGCGGACGAGGGGGACGTGCTTTCGGCCAACGAGTCGTGGCTGATGATCCACACGCGGGCGGCTGGTGCCAAGCATGTCGTTCTGCCTAAGACCTGTAGGAAGATTACGGAAATCACCACCGAAAAAGTCATTGCCGAGCACACGCGCTCGTTTACAACCGACCTGCCGAAGCACTGCACGGCGGTGTTTCTGCTTGAGGGGGAAGGAAGCGGACAACCCACCCTAACGCGGGCGAAGCCCACAACCCAACTGGAATAACGGTATGGTGGAATGATGGGGGATGAAGCCGAAGAGAACTTCCATCATTCCATTATTTCCGCATTCCAAAACAGCGCGTTTATTTTTTTCCCGCGCGAACCGCATAAAGGGTTGAAGAAATGTCGCGGCAGGCGTCGGTCAACGCGTAATCGGGTGTGTCGAGCGTGCTGACGAAACCGCACGTCGCGTTTGCGCCGTCACCCCGTCCCGTGACGAAGCAGTCGAACCACTGAAACCAATGTGCCCCCACAATGTGCGGGTTCTCGATTGCGGAAACCATATACTTCTTGTACGCCTCCGCCGCGCGCGCCGCATCGGGGACTTCGAGAAGTCCGCCGTAGGGCGAGCCTTTGTCAATGCGCCCGATGTGGAACTCCCCGATCATGACCGGCTTGTCCCTGCAGCCTGCAGGCGGGGCGAAGGTGTCCACGGCTGTCTTGTAGATGTTGTAGCTGACGACATCGCAAATCTCAAAGGCCGCCCGCTCGACGATTTCGTTGCGCGAGGCCAGCCTGCACCCGAGATAAAGCGCTCGGGGCGCGGCCAGTTTGACCGCTTGGCGGCACACGGTGAAGTAGCGTTCGCAAAACGCTTTTTCAAACGCGAACAAGTCCGGCTCGGCGTCTTTGAGCTCCGGCTCGAAATCGGTTTTTGTGAGAAAATCGTCCCAGCTGGAATAACCGCTTCGCCACACCTTGTTGAGCGCGGCGATATCGGCATATTTCTTCTGGAGCATGCTCCGCATCTCGATCTTCGCAGGCTGGGAGGGCGGGCAGGAGAGCACGGCCAAGGCGGTGCTTCCGGGAACACGCTGCCAAGAAATCTCGTTGTCGACAAACGCGCCGATGCAATACTGTGAATTCAGCAGTTTTGCATGCGTCTTTGCCGACTGAATGGTGCGCGTCTCGAATGCGGAGGTGAAATAGTCGGGTATGCCGCCCCAGAGAACATAGAGTTTGCGGTTGGTTTTCAGCGGCTCAGAACCGGAACTGTGGAGAATGTCCGTAAACGGCACGGTTCCGGAAGACGTCACGTCGGAGCTCGACCACGCCCCGCACGTGTTCATACCCCATTTCGTGAGTCGCGGTGCGGCGATCTTCCAATAATTCGTAACGGCCCCGCTGCCATATTTCCGCTCGATATTCTTTCGCCCCAAAGCGTACGATTTCACTTTTCTGTCGTAATAGAAAGTCCCCGGCTTGAAGCCTTTGGAATCGTTGAGATAGGCCGGGTCGATCTGCTCAAAGTAATGCTCTCTGTCCGTGACGATCGTCGCCGGGAAAGCGCCGACGCAGGTGATGCCGACCGACCAGAAGAGATTGCCGTCCGGATCCCTGAGGAACCATTTGCCGTCAACTTTCGCGGTGGTGAATCCGTCGGTTTCGGGCGCGCCGCCGGCGGAGCCTGCAAGCCCGCCGAACCTGTCGCGGCCGGGAATGTCGGGACGGGAGCCGTTATACGCGCGCTCCTCCTCGATCGAGGCCTTGAGTCCTTCCGCAGCGTGGACCTTTCCCGTCCATTCGGCGTATTTGAACTGGCCGAATTCGTCGACCATCGGAAAATAGTTTTCCTTGGGCAGCGTGAGCGACGGATTTGACAAGTTCAGCATATTGGGGTTTGTCGGGGTCTTGCGCATGCCGACGAACGCGTCGGGTTTGAACAGCCAGGGCTGTATGTCCGCTTTAAGCTGTTTGACTGTGATGTCGTCGATCAGCGTGCGGCACGCGCCGTGCGAGGAAAACCGGAGGGCGGCGTCAGCCGCGTCATCCGGCAGGACAAACGTGAATTTCGCCTCGCCTTTTTGACCCGGAGCTGCCGCGAACGCGGTGCGTGCGTAAAAACGCCCCTTGTCCCCCGCGACGGAGAAAAAGTTTTCTGCCGACTGATTTGCGGTGTCGGCAAGGAGGTATTTGAATTCGACCGCATAGCCCTTGCCCGGAATCAGCTTCAGACCTTTCGACAATTCCGCGCTGCAAATCCACTCTTGCGACGAAGCCATCGAATCCAGGCACAGTGATTTATTCCCAGAGATAGCCTCGCTTCCCGAGACGGTAGTCAGTTTCAGGCCCTTTCCCACGTGACGCAAAAACGGGGACTGATCGCTTTCAAAATCGTCCTGCAGAATGCAGACCGAGTCCTGTTCCAATTTATTCGCCTTGTCCGCCTGTTCTGGGCTTGCCGAAGCGCATCCCGGCACGAGTGCGGCACAAGCGGCGAAAGAGAAAAAGGCAGTGTTTATCGTCATCGGTTGGATTATACGCGCCTTCGCTTCTGGCGCAACTTGTTTTGGGCGGGAATCGGGAGGTGTCATGTGCCCGGAATCCGGTTGCACAACGGCCGGAATACGGTATGCTTTCTACTATGGAGAAGTTATGGTGTTGGTGATAGGAAGCTTGCCGTCATGAAAATGAATGTCCGAAAACGCTTTGTTCATGCGACGCTCTTGTTCGTCACGGTTGCGTTCGCCGATCCCGTCACAACGCAACCGCCGTTGCCGGCGGGCGCGTATCCCGAATGGTCCGCCGCCAAAGCGTGGCGGAGCGCCTCGTCCCGGCGCGAAACGATCTGCCTGAACGGCCTTTGGCGGTTCCGCTCCGAACCTCGGCTCTCTCCGGTCGAAGTGGCCGAACCTTTCTACGAGGAGGATCTGGGGAGCGCGACTTTGAAGGAGTGGAAGGTGTCTCCGATCCGCGGCGGCAACGTGAGCGCGAGCGCCGATGCCACGCGCAAACAGGTCGGCGATGCCAGCCTGAGGGTCGACGTCGACATTCCTCCGTCCGTGAATTTCTACCACCTCATCCGGTACGTCAAGGGGGTTCCTTCAGGCGTTAAGCTGGTCCTCCGTGCCGACATGATGATTGAGCTGGAGCGCGGTCAGTTCCACATCGAGGTCCAGGATGCGCAGGACTACAAGACCTTCACGGCGCTGTCCAGCGAGTTCGGCAATACAAAGGGAAAATGGAAGACGGTGGAATGCGAGTTCACGCTCCCGGCCGCCACCGATCGGCTCAAGATTCTGCTCCTGCGCAATCACGGCTGCGCGTCCGGGTGTCAGGGCACGGTCTGGATTGACAACCTGCGGATTGTCAAAGTGGAGCGGCCCGCCGCGTCGGGCATGGCCCCGCCGAATGACGGCAAGTGGGGGTTCGCCAGAGTGCCCGGCTCTTGGAAAGGGGGCGGCGTCTATTGGAATCCCTCGGATCCCTGCCGCAACAAGGCCGGCGACTTGCGTTTCGGGTGGTACGAGCGCACCGTCGAGATTCCCTCTCAGTGGGACGGCCGGCGCGTGCTGGCGCATTTTGACCGCATCTCAACCGATGCGCATATCTACTGCGACGGCAACATGGCGGGAAGCATCGGTTTCATGGGCGGCGACGTGGACCTGACGCCCTTTGTCAAGCCCGGCCAGACGCACACGTTATCCGTATTGGTCGAAGGCCGCGACAGTTGGGTCATTCTCCCCGACCTGCTCACTCGTCCCAGCGAAGACTGGAAAGCCAAGCTCGGGTTCATCGGCGTGGCAGGGGATGTCTTTCTGGCCTCCGAGCCAGCCTCGCTGCCTGTCCGCCTCGGCCGCAGCCGGATCGTCACGACCGTCAAGAACAGGAGGGTGAGTGTCGCCACCGAACTGAATGTGCCTGTCGGGACGGCCTCCGTCAAGGGGCTCGTCGTGCGGTGTGATGTCCGTGACGGGGATCGCATCGTCAAGTCATTCGAGAAACCCGTTTCCTCTGGCACAAACCTAATCACCTGCTCGGACACGTGGCCTGCCGCCGTCTTCTGGGATCTCGGCACACCCAAGCTCTACACCCTGACCGTGTCGCTTGTGCAAGACGGACGCGTGCTGGACGAGTCCCTGCCGGAGCCGTTCGGTTTCCGTGAATTCGAGATCCGCGGCCGATTTTTCTTCCTGAACGACATCAAGCTCAATCTCGTGCCTTGTTCCTACTCGGTTTCAGAGGGTAACTGGAACACGATGGAAGCGATGCGCCACTGGCTCAAGGGCGCGCGGGCTGCCGGTTACAACTTCGTCTACCTCGGAAGCGTGGATCGGCCGGGCAACGCGGAGGTCGCCAGCCACCTGCTCCAGGTTTGTGATGAGATGGGCATGCTGGCCGCGGTCACGCCCTTGGACATCGGCCATTCTTCCTATCTCCGGCTCGACCGCCCCGAAGTCTGGGCGCAGTGGACGGCGATCGTGCGCCAGCGCGTGCGTCAGGACTGGAACCATCCGTCGCTTGTTCTCTGGCGCATGAACATGAACCTGAACTGCTACCGGCAGGATCAGAACCCGCTTGTCCTCGACGGCAAGATGGAGTTCGAGCCCGGCTCCGCCTCCGCCGCCAAGGAGGCCGCCATGCTCAAGTCCAACGCCTTCGTCGCCTCGCTCGATCCCTCCCGGCCCAGCTACAATCACGCCTGCGGCAAATCCGGGGCCATCTATAATCTCAACAACTACCTCGGCTGGCCCGAGCTGCAGGATCTGCGCGAATGGCTGCGCGTCTGGGCCGGGTCCGGCGACAAGCCCCTTTTCATGGCTGAGCAGGCCGTGCCCTATCCCGGAGACTTCCAGATGCGCGACCCCGTCAACTGGTGGGCTAACGAGCCGGTGATGACCGAATACGGCGCGATCCAGCTCGGCGAGCGAAGCTACCGGCTCGAAGAGGACGACTACGTCGATTACTATGACCGGTGCTGGGATGCCGCGGGCAAGACGTGGCGCTCCTCGTACGGCTACTTCTGCAACTGCTACCCGCCCATCCTGGACGAATGCACCTCTGACTACTACGAGGCCCTGTTGCCTGCCTGGCGCACCTGGGGCATCTCCGGAGGCGTCAATGCTTGGGAGAACACCTGGCGTCGCCTGATCAAGCGCATACCGGGAAGCTCCCTCCGCGCGCTGCCTCCGAATGTTCCGCTGGCCACCGACTGGGCCAACTTGCAGCGCCCCGGATTTTCCGCCGATTCCTGGCAGTATGCGAACGGCGGCGGAGGCGAAATCCGCTGCCTCTTCGACCTCGGCCGCCCCGAGGAGAAAGCGTACTTCGAGCCTACTCGTCGCGGCAAGGTGATGCCGGAACTCATCGCCCCGCTTTACGCGTACGTCGGCGGACCCGGAAAGCAGTGGCACGCCCAGGACCACGCCTTCCGTTCCGGCGAGCAGGTCGGCAAGAGCATCGTCCTGCTCAACGACCTGCGGCACGCCACCACTTTCTCCGTCGGCTGGCAGGTCCGCGTGAAGGGCGAGGTTGTCGCCGAGGGCAAGGAATCAGCAACCGTCCAGCCTGCGGAGTCCGCGGTCATGCCGTTCGCGTTCCGCGCGCCCGCCGTCAGCCAGCGCGAGCAGGGCGAGATCACGGCGACCGTTCGCGCGGACGGAAAAGATGTTCCGGTCAAACCGTTCGCGCTTCAGGTGTATCCGAAGCGCGCCGCGGAAGCGCGGACGCCGGCCGGCTGGGCGCTCTTCGACCCTGTCGGCAAGACGCGCAAGGCCCTCGAGGCCGGGGACGTCAAGGTGCCCGAACTCAAGGCGGACGGCGCCCTCCCCGCGGATCTCCGGGTCCTCATCGTCGGCTGCAACGCGCTGTCAACCGCAGAGGGCGCGAAACTTTTCGCCGGCCTCGCCGAGCGCGTCGCAAGCGGCCTCCAGGTCGTCGTCTTCGAACAGACCGCCGACGCGTTGGGCAAGACCTTCGGGCTGCGTTGCTTCACCCCGGGGGCGCGGCGCGTCTGGCTTCGCGATGAGGCCGATCCCGTCCTCGCCGGCCTGGCGAACGAAGATCTTGCCGACTGGCGGGGGGCAACCACACTGGGTCCGCTGGACGGCCTGCCCGAGAGCCTGGACGTCTCGCAGCGCTGGAAGCGCGTCTGGCGCTGTTCGCAGAACGGCGTGGTGGCCTCGACCCTCGTTGAAAAGCCCCACACCGGTTCCTTCCGCCCCTTGCTGGATACCGGCTTCGACCTCCGCTACACCCCGCTGTGGGAGTGCGTCGACGGCGCGGGCCGCATGCTCTTCTGCCAGCTCGACGTCACCGACCGCATCGGCACAGATCCCGTCGCGGACACCCTCCTGCACAACCTGACAGAGGCGGTGCGCGGCTGGCAAGCGCCTGTCCGGCGCACCGCTACGGTCATCGGTCAGTCCGCAGGCGTGCCGCTGAAAAGCCTGCCCGCATCCGCCGGAAAGCTCACTGCGGCAGGCGCGGACCGACAGGTCGTTGTCCTGACTTCCGGCTGCGCCGCCTGGCTGAAGGACAACGCCGCGGCGGTCCGGGCTTTCCTGACGGGGAGCGGCACCGTTTTGGCCGCCGGTCTCTCTGAGGCGGACGGCGAAGCGCTCCGGCGCGCATCCGGCGCCGCGTTTACGGCCGGCGCTCAGACGCTTTGGCTCAACCCGCTCTCCGGCAAACTGCCGGCCGCTTTCCGCGGCGTTTCCCCGGCGGAGATTCATTGGCGCAAAAAGCTCGCGGTCACGGGCATCGCCACGGTGCCCGCCGGCGGCTGGCGGTCCGAGACCGGCGTTCTTGCATCAATCCCGGTTGGCTCAGGTGAGATCGTCTGGATCGCAGCGTCACCGAAAGACTTTAAGCCGGAGGATCGCCCGGATCTGGTTTTCACGCGGGTCAATACGGAGCGGCTTTACACGATTGTTCTGGGCAACCTGGGCGTCCCGGCGGGAGTCCGCTGGCACGCACACCTCGACGCGCAAGCCGCTGAGGCGGACGGTTCGGCGTTTTACACCGACAAACGTCTGCCCCGCGACGATCCCTATGCCGATATGCGGTGGTAGCGCGGGCGGAGCATAAGTTGTTACTGATAATAGGAGGAAGATATTATGAAAAAAGCCATGTCGATTTTCGCTCTCGTGTGTGCGGTGGCGAGCGTGAACGCGGACGTCACCACGAACCTCTGGAACGGATCCGCGAGCGGTGGGTGGTCCGCGACGAACTCAGTGGGCGAATACGTGAACTGGGTGGGGGGCGTGCTGCCCGCCAGCACCAACGTGGCCCGCTTTCAGCTCGACGACCAGCAGACCATCGCCGCCACAGAGGCAACGTATATGGGCGGCCTCGTCTTCGAGCCCGCGGCGCTTGGGGAAGGCGAAGAGGCTCCCGCGAGCTATCTGTGGTGGATGGCGTGGTGGGGCAACTACAGCATCTTCTGGGCCTCCACGAACTCGCTCGGCTATTTCCCGCTTTGCGTCAGAAACGGCACGCTTGTGCTCGGCAGCAACTGCGCTTTCTTTCCCAACGACTACGGCACCGTGCGCAAGGAGGGAGACGGCACCGTGCGCATTTCGTCCTTCTATCCCGCCAGCAGACCCCGTCGCACGCTTGAGGTGGCGGAAGGCCGGGTGATCCCGATGGCGAATTCCGCGCTCGCGTTCACCGATGTGCGCGTGACAGGCGCGGGCACGCTCACGCTCTCGAACTTTACCTCGCAGGTGGTGATGGGCTCGCTCCAAAGCGAAACGGGCGCGGCGATCCCGCTCGCGGGCAACGATCTTCAGCTCGGCGCTACGCGGTCAGACATTCTCACCGACGCCATCTCCGGCACGGGCCGCGTGACGGCCGTGGTAAAAAACCTGTACGTCACGAACATCGCCGCGAACATCGCCTACGCCGCGCGCGCCGGTCGGTTGCGCCTCGACTCGACAACGCCCGCCGCCGTGCCGTTCGTAAAGTACGACTTCGAGGAATCCCTCACAAAGGATTCCTCGGGCCACGGACGCGACCTCGTTCCGGGCGGCGCGGTCACGCGCCAATACGATGAAACGCGCGGCGGGTACGTGGCGCGCTTCGCGGGCACGACGAACTCGGGCGGCGAACTCGTGTCCACCGTCACGGGCACCACCGAGCTCACGGGCGATACGGACTACACGATCAGCTTGTGGGCGAAGACCTTCTCCACGCCCGTCACGAACGGCTACCCCACGATGGTCACGCTCGGATCGCAGCTCCTCGACCACAGCTTCGTGCAGTTCCGCTTCGTGAACAGCTCCTGTAACACGCTGCTGCTCGGCCACTGGAATGGTGCGGGTGACAAGAGCAATATTTTGGGACCTTCGGACCCCACGCAGTGGCACCACTACATGGCGATGCGCGAAGGCTGCCGCCTCACCGTGTGGGTGGATGGCGTGAAGGTGCTCGACGAGCGGAACATCGTCCTCGAAATGACGCTGCCCGCGACCGTGCAGATCTGCCTCGGCCGCCTGCCGGGGATGGACCGTTTCTTCTGCGGCGACATCGACGACGTGCGCATCTACTCGCGGGCGCTCGGCCCCACGGGCATCGCGCAGCTTCTCGCCGGCGGAGCGCCGGTTTCGGACGGCGACCTCGCCGGCGCGGCGGGCGAGCCGGTGGTGGTTCCCGCGAACGCGCGGCTGCGCACCGAGCTCAACGGCGAAATTCAGTTCGCCGGCACGCAGACCGTTGCCCGCGTGGCCGGCAACGCCGCGCGCGGCGGCATCGTGATGAGCGCGGGCGGCGAACTCGCGATGACGGGCCCGGGCACCTACAACGCGGGCGTGCGCGGCGCGAACGTGTTTGCGAAGACCGGCTCGGGGGCGCTCGCGCTCGGCGGCGCGCTCGCGCACACGGGCGGCACCGAGGTGCGCGAAGGCACGCTCATTCTCCAGAGCGAGGCCACGCTGCCGCCGCCGTTCGCCATCTACGATTTCGAAGACGACGACCCCGGCGTCGACGCCACGTGCGGCGGACACAACCTCACCACCCAGAGCGGCATCACGCGCGAGTACAACGCCGGACGCGGCGGATGGGTGGCGAGATTTCCCGGCACTTCGACGCAGAAGCTCGAGGCGACGGTGACTTCGCCGCACTTCACGGACAATACGGACTACACGCTCAGCGTGTGGGTGAAGCCCGATGCGGACTGCGGCGACAGGGGCACGTTCGTTTCACTGGGTAAAGAGAGCAATTTCCAGGAGGTCGTTTTCCGCTACAACGGCATTTCCGCCGGTACGCTCTGCCTCACCCATTGGGGCACCACGCTCGACTTCGCCGCCGTCACATCGCCTGCGAACCCGCAGGGCGCTTGGCATCACTATGCGGCCGTGCGCAAGGGGAGTACGTACACCGTCTACTGTGACGGCGCGCAAACGTGGACGACGAACAAGCTGGGGCCGCTTTCGATTCCGCTCGAGAAGCAGGTGTGCATCGGGCGGCAGCTCAACAAGACGGACCGCCAGTTCAAAGGGCTCATCGACGACGTGCGCATCTACACCGAGGCGGTTGACGCGGCGGGCGTTCAGCGCCTCTACGCGGGTAAGGACCCTGTGGCACTCGCGCGCGGCGCGTTGCCTGACGCGGGCGCGGATGTTCCCGCGCCCGTGCTGCACTACGCATTCGAGGATGCGTCCAGCATGGGCAAAGACTCCGCCGGAACCAATACACTCTCCAAGATCGGCACCGGCACGCTCGCGTTTATCGACTCGCCCCTCGGCGGCAAGGCGCTCAAGTTCGACGCCTACAAAAACACCTATCTGCGCAGCGCAGGCTTTCCGGAGGCGATTCCGTCGAACGGACAGCCGTTCACGGTGTCGTTCTGGGTGCAGACCCACCAGGCGGACGAGTACACCAAAGTGGGCCTTAACAATCATTACCCCACTTTCGTTAGCTGGGGCTGCCCCACGAACTCGACGATCGGCTACATGCTCAGCTACTGGCACGATGAGAACAACAATACCTGGAGTGCGCGTTGCTACGTGCGCAAGCCGGGTAGCAGCGGCGCGATCGACATCTGCGCCGGCACCACGGTCCCGGGCCTTCACGACTGCGACGCCTCCCAGCGCTGGCACCATTTCGCCACGACGTACCATCCCAGCGTGGGCGTACGGAACTTCGTGGACGGGCAATACGTGGACGGCTTCTCGTCGTCCGGCGCGTTCACAAGCGATTCCACACGCGACGGCGGCTACTTCTATCTTGGCGCGAAGCCGACGGCGACTGGGGTGCTCTTCCGCGGCGCGCTCGACGAAGTGAAGGTGTTCGATCAGGCACTGAGCGTGCACCAGATCCGCGCGACGATGCGCGCGGACGCGGGCGGCGCGCGCGTGCTGCCGGTGGGTGGCGCGGTGACGGTGGCGGAGGGCGCGACGCTCGAAGTGAACGGTACGGACGAGGAGGCTGGGCATATCTCGGGCTCGGGCACACTCGGCCTCGTGAGCGGGCGACTGACGGTCGCGGGCACGAACACGTTCGCGGGCACGCTCGCGGGCGACGGCACGCTGAAGCTGCCGGAAGGTGCGGAACTCACGCTCGGCGCGAACCCCACCGGGTTTACGGGCTATTTCGAGATGGCGGGCGGCGCGCTCGCGCTGCCGGAGGGCGTCACGCGCGTGAACGCCACGTTCCGCGCCACAACGATCAACGGCTCGGCACAGGTTTCGTATCCCGGCGACGTGGAGATCCCCGACGGCACGGCGCTCACGCTGACGACGGCGAACAGGGGGCCGCTCGTCACGGTGAACGGCATGGTGACGATCCTGGGCGGCGGCACGATCACGTTGTCCGATCCGAAGGCCGTGGGCAGCTGGGAGATCGCGCGCGGCGCCTCCGCCGTGGACGCCGGTCCGGGCGATTTGAACGGCCGCTGGAGTGTGGCGAATGTATGGGGCACGCACAAAGTGCGGTTCGAGGTCTCGTCTGACACCTTCAAGTGCCGCGTCTACGGTTCCGGCTCGTTGTTCTTCGTGCAGTAAGGGAGCCGACCGATAAGGGTAGATGTTGACATGACAAGACGAGAGTTTATGGCTTCCGGCGGTGCCTTTGCGGCACTGAAAGGATGGTGCGAGAACGCGACTGCGGGTATTCCCGGCTATTATCGGGACTACCTCGAGGAGGTTCGCCGGAGGGTTGAACGCGCCGCGGCGGAGTCATCGCATTCTTTCTGGTTCATAACCGACTTGCACACGCCGGCGAATGCGCTGAAATCGGGCGCGTTGCTCGCGGATCTCGTGAAGACGACGCCCGTCGGGACCGCCATCTCGGGCGGCGACCTCTGTGAGGCGTTCGGGGCAAAGGAGTCGATTGATCGGACCGCCGCCCAGTGGCGCGAACTTTGGGTGCGTTCGGTCGAATCGGCAGGGGGACGGGTCCTGGCGGCGAAGGGCAATCACGATTTCACGATCCGCTTCTCGCCGACCGCCAGCGAAGGCCACACGTACGGCGGCAGGGAGGCGCGGGACATCATCATGGATACGGCGGCCTGCCGGCGTGCCGTGACGAATGCCGCCGATCCGGAAGCCTGCTATTACTATCTTGACGATGCGAAGGCGAAGATTCGCACGGTGGTGGCGGATACTTCGGATTCGATCGATCCGAACCGGAGCTTCTGGGCGGTTCGCTACGGGATGGGCGAGCGGCAGCTCCGATGGCTCGCGGAAAACGCCTTTGCGGAGGTCCCGTCCGGTTGGTCGCTTGCCGTCATCCATCACATCCCGATCTCGAAAGTCGTCGGGAATGACCAAGAGGAGACGCTGTTCGCGCCGTTCCGCGATCTTCTCGAGGCCTATCAGAACCGCGAACGTGTCGTGCTGTTCGGATGCACATACGATTTCACGTCCGCGAAGGGGCGCATTCTCCTAGACCTTTCGGGACATCATCACTCCGAGCGCGCCGTCTACCGCCGCGGCATCCTACACGTGACGGAGCCGTGCGACGCCGCCTACGAGGACTACAAGTTCGCCTCGCTGGCCTGCGGGGAGATGCCGACGAAGACGCGGGGAACGATCTACGAGCAGACCTTCGACTGCGTCCATCTGGATCCGGAGCACGACGTCGTCCGCTTCACGCGTGTCGGCGGCGGGACGGACCGCATCTATCGACTGAAGCCACTCTGGTTAGTTGCGGAGCAGAAGGCGGAGGGGCAATTTGACGGTGTTGTCGACTGTGACTTTGCCGCGGTTCGACGCCACCCGACCCGCAAGTATACGTCTCTCTATGACTTCCGTTCGACGTATGCGAAGCTTGCACAGGGCTCGCTTGTCGCCTGCACGCCGGGAACGGCGCTGGCCTGGCGCGTACAGTCAGACGGAACGCGCGAGTTTGTCCCCGTCATCGTTCGAGGTACATAAAGCGAAAAACAAGGAAAAGGGAAAATGGACATCAGGCGGCGAAATTTTTTGAAGGGAATGGCGGCGGCGGCCGGAGTGCGCGCGTTCGGCGCCGAGGCGTCGGGCGGCGCCCGGCTGAAGCTCGGCGTGCTGAGCGACATCCATCTGCGAGACCCGGGCAGCGAAAAAGTCTTCGTGAAAGCCCTGACCTGGTTCAAGGCGCAGGGCGTGGACGGAGTGATCGTCGCGGGCGACATGGCGGACCGCGGCCTGCTCAGCGAGCTGCAACTGGTCGGCGACGCCTGGTACCGCGTCTTTCCGGACGACAAGGCGGATGACGGCCGGCGCGTCGAAAAACTTTTCGTTTACGGCAACCACGACATGGACGGATTCACCTATGGTGTGAAGGACCCTCAAAAACGGGCCCAGCTCCGCGAGAAGTCGGTCGCCAAGGACGCGGCCGGCGCGTGGGAAAAGTGTTTCCGCGAACCCTTCGCGCCGGTCTACTCAAAAACAATCAGGGGCTATACGTTTGTCGGCATGCACTGGGGCAACAGGGAACGCCTGAAGGCGTATGTCGGCGGGCTGGCTCCGAAACTCGATCCGTCCCTGCCGTTGTTCTACGCACAACACGCGCACCCGCAAAACACCTGCTACGGGAGCTGGGCCTGGGGCGCGTGGGACGACAAGGGCGCGGCCACGGAGGCGCTTTCACCGTACCCGAACGCGGTGGCTTTCTCGGGGCACTCGCACTATTCACTGACCGACGAACGAAGCATCTGGCAAGGCGCCTTCACCTCCATCGGCACCTCGTCGCTCTCTTATACCGGGATGCCGTACGGGCGCGAGAACGGCAGCGCGGACAACGGCAAGCTTCTTTTGCACATGCCCCGCATGGCGACGAGTACGGGCAAGCAGGGCATGCTCCTTTCCGTTTTCGGGGACCGTATGGTCATCGAGCGGCGCGAGTTCGTTTTCGACGAAATGCTTGGACCCGACTGGGTGCTGCCGCTCCCGTGCGGCGGCGAACGGGACATGCCCTTCACCGTCGCCAAACGCGCCGCGCAAGCCGTCGCGCCGGAATTCGCTCCGGACGCGAAGCTTGTCTTTGCCGAGGGCAAGGGGAAGAACCGGAACGGCGGGGAAGAGGCGCAGCTGACGGTGTCCTTCCCGGCCGCCGTTTTCCACACCGCGCGGGACCGCGTTTTCGACTACGATGTTCAGGTGGAGGTCCTGGAGGGCGACGCCGCCAAGCCGTTCTGCGCGAAGCGCGTTTTTGCGGAGAATTTTTTCCTCGCCGCAGGACGCAGGGGAAAGACGGGGCGCTGCGTGTTCGCGTTGGACGAACTGCCGAAAAACGTCTCCTTCCGTTTCGCGGTCCGGCCGTCCGAGTGCTTCGGAAAAATGGGCCGGGCGCTTTATAGTGAGCGGACACGGCTCGCATAGGTGGCGTCCGGGCGGAAAGCGGGCAGTGGAAAACCACTTTGCCTGCTTCGGTTTCAAGCCCACCCTTCCAATCATTCCCAAACAACTCCAACAGCGGATGTGAAACCATGACGAAACGGATGATTCTGCTGAACGCGCTCTTTCTCGGCACCGGACTCTCTGCGGCTGAGAACCTGCTGACCAACGGGGATTTCGGCGAAGGGACGACGGGTTGGTGGTCGAGTGTGTCCTCAGAGGTGAAGGCGGCAGGGGGGAGGCAGGGGCCTGAAAAGGGGTGTTGGGCGGCGGTCGTGCCCGACGCAGGAAAGGGCGGGCCGACGGGCGTGCTGTTCGGCCATAGCGTCCATTTGGCGCCCGGAAAAGTTTATCGCCTGAGCTACGCGCTGAGTGTGGAGGAACGCGGCACCATGCGCCATCTCTACCAGTTGTCCCACAAGCCCTATCGCTCGCTGGGCTTGGCGGAGGATGTCCCCGTGGACCCCGGGACGACACAGATGTCTGCCACGTTTCAGTGCACCGCGACGGATGACGCCCCGGCCCACATCACGTTCAACCTGAGCAAGCTCAAGGGCAAAGTGACACTGGGTAATGTTCGGCTCGAAGAGGCCGTCAGATTGCCGGTCACCGCCTTGAACAAGCAGTGGACCGTGTTTGCAGACGTGGCCGCCCCGGTTTCCTTTGAATCCGCTCCGGCCGTCTTGGCCGGGGCGAAAGGCGCGCCTGTTTCTCCCGCGCGCGCCAGCTTGGAGAACTGCTCCATCGACATTGCGAAGGTCTGTGGGACAAAGTCACGGGCGCGGGCTCGAGCTCTGCTGTTCAACGCGTTCACCAGCCCGGCCCCGGGCGTTATGGAGGTCGGCTTCTCGGCGAACGGGTGGGTGACGATCCGCATCAACGGCAAAGAAGTCTTAAACACGCTCAAAGCCGGAAGCGTGTCCGGCAAGTTCACGCCGAACGACCACGTCATCGAACTTCCCGTCCAAGAAGGGAAGAACGTCCTGACGGCTGAAGTTCTCAGCGGTGCCAGCGGCTGGAGCCTGGTGTGCGGGACGCCGGAGCCGCCGATCATCTATGTCGCCAACGGCGAGTGGAAGGCTGCGGACATGGGCCGCGTCCAGGTGCAGGAAGGCAGCGCGCTAGATCTTTCGGCGCTCGTCGAAAAGCCCGCGGGAAGACGGGGTCGGGTGACGATCGGGCCGGGCGGCGATCTTGTCTTTGCCGACGCACCGGGACAGCCGATACGCCTGCTCGGTTTCAACGGCTTTTCCGATGAGATCTGGAAGGAGCCTGACGGCGAGGTGTTCCGCTCCAAGGTGAGGCTCTTCGCGCAGGCGGCGCGCCGTCAGGGTTACAGCCTGTTCCGGGTCCACGGCCTGCTCGATCGCTCGCTTTGCGAAGGCGCGACGGAGGACATGTCCATCCAGCCCGGCAAGCTCGACCGCTGGGACTTTTTGCTGTCGGAGCTGAAACGCGAAGGGATCTACTGCCACGTGGTCATCTTTTCGTTCGGTCTCTATGAGCGCGATGACGTGAACAAGACGACCTTCGAAGAGCGGGACAAACACAAGCTGCAACTGTATCTGGGCGGAGAGTGGGAGCGCAAACGGTTCCGGTATGGGTCGGAGACCGTCCTGAATCACGTGAACCCTTACACGGGGCTCGCCTGGAAAGATGATCCGGCCATCGCTTTCGTCGAGTTCTACAACGAGCAGGAACTGGGGTTGGACCGCATGGGGAAAACCCTTTCGGACTACCCGGACGCCAAGGCTTATCTTGAACGGGAGTGGCGAAAGTGGCTGTGCGCGCGTCACAGTGCCGCGCTGCCGCCGGCGCTCGCGGCCGAACTGAAGGGCCATTCGCTGGAGGCGGCCCCGTTGCCATCCCTCAATGACCGCACCAGCGGGATGGCCGACGAGTTCGCCCTGTTCCGGATGCATGTTTCCACAGGATGTGCGCAGTGGTGTGAACGCGTGGTCCGGAATACGGGCTATGCGGGATTGACCACCCAGTACAACGCCTCCAAGAAACTCGGCGATAGCGCCGTCCGGTGGCAGGTGTCTCAGGTCGTCGACATGCACGCCTATTACCAGCATCCGGCCGGCGGCTGGGGCTCGGCGGGAAACACCGTCAAGCAGGATAGCTCGCTGGCGGACGCGGCAGGGTATTGGAGGTCTGCGAACGCCACGCGGCTTTCGGGACGTCCCTTCATCGTCAGCGAGTTCAACCACTGTTTCTGGAATCCGTACCAGCATGAAGGCGGGCTCGTTTTCGGGGCGTACTCCGCCCTGCAGGGTTTCAGTGCCCTGGAAATCCACTCGGGGCCGGTCTCCTTGGAGGTGGGCACGCCAAAGATCGGGAGTTTCACCTGTGCGGCGTCGCCGGTGGTGCGCGCCAGCGAGTTCCTCTCGGCCTGCCTCTACCGTCGCGGGGATGTGGCGCGCGCCCAAAAGAGGGTTGAGCTGGTGGTGCCGGAAGATGCCCTCAAGAAAGGCGCGACCAGCCTCGGTGCCGTTTCGACGGAACAGAGCCGCCTGGGCCTGATGACCGGCTTCAGCCTGGCCTTCCCGTGGGCCGGGCGCATGGAAAAGACCGCGGACGGCGGCCAGGCTGATCTGCGCCTGCTGCCGGCTGGGATCGCGGCGGTCAATGCGCAGGATTGGTTTGTGGACGTAGTCGAAAGCAAAGAGGGAGGCTTCTCCCTGGCCGACACCGTCCGGAAAATGAAGGCCAAGGGGATTCTTAGTCCGAATAACCTCAGCGATCCGGAGAACGGCGTGTTCCAGAGCGACACCGGCGAGATCACGATGCGTTCGCGCGAGCACCTGCTACAGGTCAAATCTTCCCGCACCGAGGCCGTGTCGCTGGAAGCAGGCAAGCGGGAAAGAGTCGGTGTCCTGACGGTTGAAGGGTCAAGCGTGGCGGCGTGTGTCGCCGTCTGCTCGGTCACGCCAGACCCCGTCGCGTCATCGGGGCGGATGGTTCTGCTGTATTCGACCGAGATGGTCAACACGGGGATGGTCGTTGCGCCGGATCGCGAAATGATGAAGGATACCGGCAAGGGCCCCGCCCTGATGCGGTGCGGCAAGCTCAGCGTGACCTTGGCGTGCCAAGACCCTGAGCGCGTCTCCCTCTACGCCCTCGGTTTCGACGGGGCGCGCCGCGAAAAACTGCCCGTCTCTGTTGTTGACGGTCAGCTCCGGCTTCAGATTGATGCCGCCGCGCTGGCAGATGGCCCGACGCCCTTCTTTGAGCTGGTCAGAAATTGATCGCGAAGACGTGTCCGAACGTCATTCGAATCCGGGTGTAAACTGTTCGTCCGTGACCGATTCTGTTCACACACATAAGGAGATTCCCGAAATGGACATCCCGCGCATCTTCAACATCACAGAAAGTGCCCACCGCATCCACAACCCGATCACATCCGAAAAGCTTGCCACGCTCGGCGCGGCACTGCGTCTGGAACCGGGGGCCCGCGTGCTCGACCTCGGCAGCGGCTCGGGGGAGATGCTGTGCACCTGGGCGCGCGATTACGGCATCACCGGCACGGGCGTCGACATGAGCCAGCTGTTCTCCCGGCGGGCGGAACTGCGCGCTGAAGAACTCGGCGTCGCCCATCAAGTCAGGTTCATCCATGGCGATGCCGCCGGCTATGTCGCCGACGAAAAGGTCAGCGTGGCGGCCTGTGTCGGCGCCACGTGGATCGGCGGAGGCGTCGCCGGCACCATCGAGCTTCTGGCGCGGAGCCTGCGCCCCGGAGGGATCATCCTCATCGGCGAGCCCTACTGGCGGCTGTTGCCGCCGACGGAAGACGTTGCCAAGGGGTGCCTAGCCCACGCGATCACCGACTTCCTCATGCTTCCGTTACTTCTCGCGTCTTTCGGCCGCCTGGGCTATGACGTCGTGGAAATGGTTCTGGCTGACCAAGACGGCTGGGACAGATACGAGGCGGCCAAATGGCTCACCATGCGCCGATGGCTTGAAGCCAATCCCGCCGACGAGTTTGCCAAAGAGGTCCGCGCCCAGCTGACCTCGGAGCCCGAGCGCTATGCCGCCTTCACGCGCGAATATCTGGGGTGGGGCGTGTTCGCGCTGATGCCGCGGTGAGGCGTTGACGCATCCGGCAGTCATGCGCAAAACAGAGGATTATTTTGCGCAAAACAAGCTGGTCTGCCTCACTGCGGGGCGCTACAGTTAACACGGAATAGGGGAGGACAAAGAAATGATCGGAAGAATCGGACTGATGGCGTTGGCGGCGGGGGCTCTTTTGGCAGCGGAACCGCCGCTGAATCAACGGCAGGCGCGGACCTCGCCGGAGTGGCTGACGGGCGGCGTGATGTATCAGATCCAGCCGCGCGCGTTCACACCGGAGGGCACGCTCAAGGCCGCGCAGGCGCGGCTGCCGAAGCTCGCCGAGCTGGGCGTGACGGTGCTCTACCTCTGCCCCGTCTTTGTGGCGGACGACGACATGGACCAGACCTCCTGGAGCCCGCGCCAGAAGAAGTCGGGCATGAACAACCCGCGCAACCCGTACCGCATGAAGGATTTTTATCACGTCGATCCCGAATACGGCACGGACCAGGATCTCAAGGATTTCGTGGCGGCGGCGCACGCGCTCAAGCTGCGCGTGATGCTGGACATGGTGTATCTGCACTGCGGGCCCACGGCGGTCTTCCTGGAGGCTCATCCCGACTTCATCAAGCGCGCCAAGGACGGCAAGGCGGTGAATGCGGCCTGGGCGTTTCCGGCGCTGAACTACGGTAGCCCGGAACTGCGCGAGTACATGTGGAAGAATATGGAGTGGTGGATCCGCGATTTCGACGTGGACGGCTTCCGCTGCGACGTGGCGGACGGGGTGCCGCTTGATTTCTGGGAGGCGGGACGCGAGCGGATCGAGAAGATTAGGCCGGATGTCGGCATGCTCGCCGAGGGCACGAAGGCGGAGAACCAGCTCAAGGCCTTCGACCTCTGCTACGGCTGGGGAAAACCCTTCGCGGAGATGCGCGACGCGGCGGCGTTCCGCAAGCACTGGGAAACCCTGCGCAAGAACCGCCCGGTCGGCGGCGCGAAGTTCGTGCGCTTCATCGACAACCACGACATCGCCAACGACGACTACGAGAACCGCATCGAGAAGCGTTGGGGCGCGGCGAAAGTGCGGGCGGCGCTGGCCGCGAATTTCGCGCTGGACGGCGTGCCTTTCCTCTACAACGGCCAGGAGGTGGCCGACACCGCGCGGCACAGCATTTTCGGACGGCTGCCGATCAATTGGGCCAACGGCGAGACCGCCGCGGGCAAGGCCCGTTTCGTCTTTGTGCAAAAGCTCTGCGCGCTGCGCAAGGCCGAGCCGGCGCTGACGAAGGGCGCGGTCGAGTGGCTGGACAGCGACCAGCCCGGGACGGTGCTGTCGTTCGCGCGCACGCTCGGCGGCGAGCGCGTGGTGGCGGTCGTGAACCTGACGGACAAGCCGGTGAAGGTCGCCGTGAAGGGCGCCGACGCGGGACGGGCGCTGCTCGCGCAAGGCGCGTCCGGCGACGCTGCGGGCGGGCTCGAACTCGCGGGCTACGGTTTCTGGATCGTGAAGAAATAGCGGCACAGGGAGAGGGGCCGAGCATGGTCAAGTGGGTTGTCAGCGCGGTGCTGGTGGGCGCCGCGGCGGCGCAGGCGGCGGACGTGATGAGCGCGGCGTACCGGGCTCAGTGGGCCGCGCCGGAGGTGCGGGAGCGCATCGAGCGCGGCATCCGCGAGAACCGCATGGCGGAGGCGTCGGTGCGCCTGCCGTCGGTCAAGCCGGGCACGGAGGTGAAGGTCGAGCAACTCGACCATGCCTTTCTGTTCGGCGCCAACCTCTTCAACTTCGACCAGCTGGGCTCCGGCGAGCTGAACCGCAAGTACAAAGAGGTGTTCGGCACTCTTTTCAACGCGGCGACGATCGCCTTCTACTGGAAGACATTTGAACCCGAGCCGGGCAAGCCGCGCTATCTGGCCTCCGAACAGGATTCGGCGGCATACTGGGACGCGGTCAAGGAGCCGTGGAAAGAGTTCCACTGGCGGCGGCCGTCACCGGAGAAGATCATTGAATTCTGCGAGGCCAAGGGCATCGCGATACACGGGCACCCGCTGATCTGGGGCAACACCGGCTGGAACCATCCCGCGTGGGTCTCGAAAGATCCGGGCAAGGTGGGGGAGATGGAGCGCCTGTTCGAGAAGCGTGTCCGCGAGATCTGCGGCTATTACAAGGACCGCATCCCGAGCTGGGACATCGTCAACGAGAGCGTCGATCCCGTGCCCGGCAAGCCGCGCTACGGCGTGATGCCGGACGACTACACCTTCAAGGTGTTCAAGTGGGCGGAGAGGGAGTTTCCCCCGTCGGTCAGCTTCTGCATCAACGATTCGTGGCGCGGGGTCTATCCGCCCTTCATCCGCGGCCTGATCGCGCGCGGCGCGAAGATCGACGTGGTGGGGCTCCAGATGCACCTGTTCGGTTCGCAGCCGGCGCTGGACCTTGCGGCGGGCAAGACGATCAACCACAACAACACCTCCTGGGTGCCGGCGGACGTGATCCGCTATCTGGAAGAGCTGGACACGCTCAAGCGGCCGATTCACCTGAGCGAGATCACGATTCCCGCTCCCGGCGCGGACGAGCGTGCCAACGCGATCCAGGCCGAGCTGACGCGCGACATGTACCGCTTGTGGTTCTCGTGGCCCAGCATCTACAGGATCACCTGGTGGAACGTGGTGGACGACTGCGGGGCCAAGGGCGAGCCGCTGAAATCCGGCCTCTTCACGCGGCAGATGCAGCCGAAGCCCGCGTTCCGCACGCTGGACGGCCTGATCAACGGCGAGTGGAAGACGCGCCTGACGGCGAAGACGGATGCGGACGGCCGCCTGCGCTTCCGCGGTTTCCGGGGCCACTACCGCCTGACGTACACGGATGGCGATGGTGCGGCGAAGAGCGCGGCGTTCAGCCTGTTGAAAGACGGCGACGGTTTGTAAGGAAAGGACGGGGACGATGAAAAAGCGAAACGGTGTGATCGGCGGGGTGTTGGGTATGGTGGCGTTGGCGGTCTGTGCGGCGGAAACGCCGGCGCCGCTGTTCCCGTTCTTGATTTCGTATGACGCGCCGGACAACGCGTCGAGCATGGCGCATCTGCTCGACGCGCCGGCGGGCAAGCACGGGTTCGTGCGCGTCGAGGGCGAACATTTCGTCACCGACGCGGGGCGCATCCGGTTTCACGCCACGAATCTGACCGGCCCCGCGAACTTCCCGACGCACGAGCAGGCCGACAAGGTTGCGGCGCGCCTGGCGCGCTTCGGCATCAACTGCGTGCGCCTTCACTACTTTGACGCCGAGTACGAAAACTTCATGACCGAAAAGGAGGCCGGCATCTTCGGCAAGAGCAATGCGCTGCCGAAAGCGTTCGCAGCCGACCCGTCGCAGCCGTTCCGGCTCGACCCCGCTATGTTGGAGCACCAGGACTACCTGATCGCCGCCCTCAAGAAGCGCGGCATTTATGTGGATATGAACCTCCACGTCGCGCGGTTTAGGAAGGGACTCAGCTTCTTCGATCCCCGCATCATCGCTTCCGAGAAGGAGTATGCCAAGCAGCTGCTGTCGCGCGTAAATCCGTACACCAAGCTGTCCTACGCCGAAGACCCGTGTGTGGCGGTCATCGAAATCAACAACGAGAACGCGCTCTTCAACAACTACCACGGCGGTGCGCTCGACAATCTGTCCGAGCCTTACGCCGGAGAATTGCGCAAGCAGTGGAACGCGTGGCTGCGCAGCAAGTATGGCGATACCGCCACGATGCGCGGCCAGTGGCAGTGGATCGCGACGCCGCTCGGCAACGAGCAGGTTCCCGAGGGGGGCTTCGGTGCTCCCGTCGCGGTCGACGGCAAGAAGTGGATCCTCGCGCGGGGCTCATCGGCCGCCACGGCGGCGGCCGACGGCGGGGTTCTCAAGATCGACGTCACCCGCGAGGGCGACGAGTTCTTCCCCAAGCTTTTCCGGACGGTCTCGGTGAAGAAGAACCAGCCCTACACGCTGTCGTTCAAGATCCGCCGGGCCAAGGGCGCCGGCACGGCTACGCTCGGGCTGGCGGTCGCGGACGCGAAGGACGGCTGGCGCTCCCTCGGGCTCCACCAGAAGATCGGCGTCGGCTCCGCCTGGAAGACGCTGACGCTTCCGTTTGTCGCGGCGGACGACTCGGACAAGGCCCAGGTGCAGCTGACGCGCTTCGCCCCCGGGGCCTATGAGATCGACGACCTTTCGTTCCAGAGCGGCGCGGCCAGCGCGCTCGACGAGACCTCCAAGATCGAGGACGGCACGGTGCCGGTGGTGAAGAATGCCGGCTTCGTGCCGCTGCAGGCGCGCCGCGATTTTTACCGGTTCCTGACGGACACGGAGCGCGCCTACTGGACCGGCATCGCCAAATATGTGAAGGATGAGCTCAAGGCCAAGGCTCCGATCTCCGGCACGCAACTCGGCTACACCCAGCCGCAGCTCATGGCGGAGCTGGACTACATCGATAACCATTCGTACTGGCAACACCCGAGCGTGAACACGAAGTGGGCGATCCAGAACGAGGCGATGGTCAACTCGATGGGCTGCATCCTCGGCCTGGCGTGCCAGCGCGTGGAGGGCAAGCCCTACACGGTGAGCGAGTACAACCACCCCTTCCCGAACCAGTACGGCGCCGAAGGCCAGCCGATGCTCCGCGCCTACGGCGCGTTCCAAGGCTGGGACGGCGTCTTCGAGTACACATACAACCACAGCCCGGACTTCGAGCCCAAGCGCAACACGTACTTCTTCAGCATGATCGCGCGCACCGAGGTGCTGGCGCACATGCCCGCCTGCGCGGCGATGTACCTGCGCGGCGACGTGCGCGAGGCGCAGAAAGCGGTCGTGGCTCCGGTGGACTATCCGGCCTATTTCGATCGGCTGGTGGGGTCGAAGGCGATCGGCGCGTCAATCGGCGCGGCGGGCTTTGACGGCAAGCTGTCGCTGGTCCACCGGACCGCCGTGAGCCTTTCACCCGCGCAGGCACTTGCCGCTGAAGGTGGGGCGGTTTCTCCGAAACCGCCGCAGGCGGGAGCGAAGGTGGAAGGGAAAGTTGTGGCGAGCGACACGGGCGAATTGGTTTGGAATACCGAGCAGGCGGGGGCCGGCTATTTCGCGGTCAACACCCCGAACACGAAGCTCTTCACCGGCTTCCCGAAGGGCCGCGCGATCGACCTCGGCGGCGTGAAGCTGACGGTCGGCACGACGCGCCTCGATTGGGCCACGGTCTCGCTCACGTCGCGGCAGGCCACGGGCTTCGGCGAGAAGGGCGCGCCCGCAAACATCCTGCTGGCGGCCACGGGGGTGACGGAGAACGAGGGCACGGTGCTGGATCAAGTCGGCGCCAAGTCGGTCGCCCTGCGTGACCGGCTGTCGTGGGGCAATGGCACGGTGCTGGCCGAGGGCATTCCCGCCGAAATCATCCTGCCGTCCGATCCGGCCAAGACCCGCTGTTTCGCGCTCGATCCGAGCGGCGCCCGCAAAAAGGATGTGCCGGTCGAGAAGGCCGAAGGCGGCGCCAAGATCGCGATCGGCCCGGCGTATGAGACCGTGTGGTACGAGATTGAGGTGAAGTAGCCCGCCCTGTGGCAGGCTCTTCGCAGGCGGCGGTTTCGGAGAAACCGCCCTACCTTGTTAGGGACAACAGCCACGCATTCAGTTCATCCGGTCTAGCGCTTCTTGCGGTATTCGCGCATGGTGCAGCCGAACTGTTTGCGGAAAACGGTGCCGAGGTGGCTCTCCGAGTCGAAGCCGCAGGCGCGGGCGATCTCGCCGATCGGCAGGTTGGTCTCTTTCAGATGCTTGCAGACGCGCTCCAGGCGCACGCGCCGGATCTCGTCGAGGATGGTGTGTCCCAGCTCTTGGCGGAAGCGCTGCTCCGCGAGCCGGCGCGACGCGCAGATGTGGCGCACCACGTCCGGCACGCCGATCCCGGAACAGGCGTTGAGCGCGATGAACTCGAGGGCCTGCACCACCACGATGTCGGTGATCTGGGTGGTTTCTGTGGAATGGCGCGCCACCACATGGGAAGGGCCATAGGTGATGACGCGCCGTTTGCGGGTGGCCCGGCGCATCAGTTCGTCCAGGTGATGCGCCGCCTCGTAGCAGGCGCGCTCGGCATCGAACAGGATGCTCGACATGGGCGGCGTTGTTGTTTCGCACAGGTCCTCGTCGTTGTCGACGCTCAAGACGGCGACATCGCGCGGCACGGAAAGCTGGGCCCAGGCGCAGGCGTCGAGGATTTGGCGGCCGCGGTTGTCCATGGCGGCCAGCAGGGCGACCGGTTTGGGCAGCGCCTTGAGCCAGGCGCAAAGGCGGTCGCGTTCAATGCCGGCATCCTCCTGCTCCGCTTTGGGCAGCGCCCCGTAGACCGCGCAGGCGAAGCCCGCCTTGTCGAGCGCGTCGGCAAAGGCTTGTCCCCGCCTCACGGACCACTCCAGGCCGTGCACCTCGCCGACATAGGCGAAGTTCACGAACTTGCGTTCCAGGAAAAACTCGGCGGCCATCGCTCCCACGGCGGCCGTGTCGCTGCGGACGATGCTGTGGCGGGCCAGCGGCTGGCCGGGGGCGATGAGCTCCGGCGCGGGGTCCATGATGATGATCGGCACGTCGGTGTGCAGGGCGGCCTCGACCAGCTCGGGCGTGTAGAGCCGGCCGATGATGCCGGTGCAGCCCCATTCTTTCATGCGGATGAGCTTTTGCTCGCCCTGGCGCCCTTCGAGGATATGCAGGCCCCAGGGGCCGTGTCGGTGGACGTATTGCAGGATGCCGCGCCGCATGTCGCGGCACACTTTTACGGAAGTGGGCAGCAGCACGGCGACCTGCGGCGTTTTTGTCAGCGTACGGGACATGGCACCAGTGTCGCGGATTGCGGGGGGGGATGTCAATCGAACGTGCGCAAAACAAAGAATTATTTTGCGTAAAAGCCCCTAGTCGCTGAATTCAGAGAAGCGCTAACGTATAAGCAAATGTTCAGGATACGGTGTGATGTGAATCGGTTCGCGGCGCCGGCATCCTGGGTGGTTCTTTGGCAGGACAATCGTGGTCAGTGTAGGACAGGAACAATCATGGCACAGAATACAGTGAGATGTTTCGGCGCGGCTTGGCTGAGTTTGGTGTTGGCGGCGCAGGCGACGACCGGGGTTTGGACGAACGTGTCCGGCGGATATTGGGCCGAACCGGCCAACTGGCAGGACGGATTTGTTCCGGCCACGTCAGGGACAAGTGCCGGGGGCGGTGATGTCGCGGATTTCACCGCGCTGGGATCGGGGCAGACGGTGACGCTCACAAACAGCACGTTCTGTGGCGTGATGCTGTTTCCGAATCTCCCCGATGCCGTTTGGACGGTGGCGGGCGGCACGTTGGGGCTGGCGAATGCCCCGTCTTTCCCGGTTGACCTGCATGGCGAGATCCGCGTCGACGGCGGCACGCTGAATCTTGCCGCACCGATCACGGGTGTGTATAACGGCATCGCCAAGACCGGGGCGGGGTCGCTCCGGCTTTCTGCGACGAACACCTTTGCCGGCATCACGCGGCTGTCGGGCGGCACGCTGTTGCTGACCAACGGCGCGATGCTGGCCTATAGCCCCGTGGTTTTCGCGTCGTCCTCTGCCGCGCTGGTGCTGGAGGCGAACGCGCAGGTCGGCGGTCTCGAAACGCGCTGCCTGCCGCAGCCGACCGTCGCGCTCAACGGACACACGCTCACCCTCGGCGGTGAGGCGGTCACGCGGTCTTTCGGCGGGACGTTCGTCAACGGCGCGCTGGTGTTCGCCCGCGGCAGCACGCAGACCTTTGCGGGCACGCAGCAGGTCTCGTCGGTGCGCCTGGAAAACGGGGGCCTGAATCTCGGCATCGGCGTGAACGTCGCGGGCTGGTGGCGGTTCGACGATCCGGCGCAGGTCGGCAAGGACTCGGGGCCGCGCGCCAACCATCTTGTTCAGTCCGGCACGCAGACGCAGTGGCTGGCGGACGATCCGGAGCGCGGCAGCGTGCTCGCGCTGGACGGCGCAGGGGCCTGTCTCGCCGGGCCGAACGGCGGCGCCGTCGCCGGGCTCCCCGTTTCGACATGCCGTTCACCGTCGCGTTCTGGTTCAAGCCGGCGGCGGACGTGAACAGCACCGCGGGGATCTATGCGTGGGGGGTGTCGCAATATTACCGGTTGAACATGATGCGGCTCAACACGCCCTCCTCCGCCAAACCGCTGATGCACACGAATTATGGCAACAACCGCGAGATTTCTTTCGCGCCGGGACTGATGGACGGCGCATGGCACCATGTCGCCATCGTGTATCACGGACTGCGGTATCAGTACTATATCGACGGCGAAACGGTTGACGGCAATAGTCTGTACACGCCGCTGGCTGTTGAGGCGGGCAACTTCGTGCTGGGCAAAGGCATCACGGAAACCACGTTCAAAGGGTTTTTGGACGACGTGTTTATCGCGCAGGGCGCGTTGGAGTACGGGCAGCTCGCGGCTCTGCGGCTCGCCGGACAGCCGCCGTCCGAAAAGGCGCCGGCGGACCTGCTGCCGGAAACCGCGCAGGTCGAGATCGCCTACAACGGGAAGCTGAGTGTCGCCGGCGACCAGACGCTCGCGTCGCTCGTCGGCGCGGGAGCGGTCGGGGGCGTCGAGTTGACGGGCGACACGGTGCTGACCGTGACCGGCGGCGGGCGGCTTGACGGTTCCGTTTCCGGCGACGGACGGCTCGTCAAACGTGGAGCGGGCACGACGCTCACCCTCGGCGGACGGGTCGATGCCACCGGCGCGGTCGGGATCGCCGAAGGCACGCTGGCGCTGGCGAACCGGCTGCCGTCCGGCCTACAGGCGTATTACCGGTTCGACGATGCGGCGAATCTCGGCAAGGACAGCAGCGGCCATGGCTACGATCTGTCCGCGTCCAACGCGCCGGCGTATGCGCCGGGCCTCTTCGGCGGCGCGGCCTCGTTCACGGCGGCTGAGAAAGACCATCTCTACGCCGCGGTGTTTCCCGCCACGGTGCCGACCGGCAACGTGTCGTACACCATCGCGGTCTGGTGCAACCTGAAGGCGGGCGGCAACGCGGCGGGCGCGCCGGTGTATTGGGGCAAGGGGAATATTGACGACCGCAGCACGGCTATGTTCCGGTTCAACTCGTCCACCAATATCATGACCTCGAACATGGGCAACAACTGGACGGCGAACGCCGGGTACGATCTGGCGGGCGATGCGCCGGACGGCGGCTGGCATCACATTGTCTGCACCTATGACGGCGCGACGCGCGAACGCCGCGTGTACTTTAACGGCCTGCCGGCGGGCACGTACGTAAACTCCTCCGATCTGACGGTCGTCGGAAACCGTTTCTGGCTGGGCGGCACGGCGTACAGTACGGCCAACTTCTATGACGGGCTGCTGGACGAGGTGATGATCTTCAACCGTGCGTTGGGCGAAGCGGAAATTTCCGACATCGTGACCGGCGTCTTCACCGTGCCGTGGGGGTCGCGCCTGACCGGCCGCGTGGTTGCGCAGTATCGTTTCGAAGACGCGGCGGACCTCGGCAAAGATTCCGGTCCGCACGGCTATCACCTCTCCGCAACGGGGCGTGTCGCCTCTGCCTCGGGAAAGATCGGCCAGGCGCTGGATCTGTCCGTGCGCGAGAACAACCAATGGGTGCAGGGGTATCTCAACTGGACGAACAGCGTTTTCCCCGAAGCGCTGCCGACGGGCAACGCGCCCGTCACGATCACGGCCTGGGTGAATCCGGTCACCGGTTCGAACAAGGAAGGCTGCATGGTGTTTTGGGGGAAGATCGTGGGTGGGCGCAAGGGATGTCACCTGTTCCGCCTCGCGGATAACGGAAGCGGGTACGCCATCTTCCGCCTGGTGGACGGCGTGGGTTACATCGGCGCGGATAAATTGATCACCTTCGACCAGGGCGACCGCGACGAGGGCTGGCATCACGTCGCGGCGGTGGTGGGGCCGGGCGGGTTGCGCTCGTTCTACGTCGACGGCGCGCGCGTCGCGGCGAATCGCGTGACCGGGCAGACGGTCGACCCCGGCACGTTCTCTATCGGCTACAAGCCCAACGCGCCTAACGACTGGTTTCAGGGGTTGATCGACGAGGTGACGGTCTATGACTGTGCCCTATCGCGCGCAGAGCTTCTGGAGACGCTGCGCGGCCGTCCGGACATCCTCTCGCCCAGCGGTACGGTCGACGTGGCGGCCACAGCGGTCTTCGACGCGGGTAACGCCGCGCAGCGCGTGGCGGCGCTGACCGGTTCCGGCGAAGTGCGGCTCGGCGGCGGCGTATTGACGGTGGCGGGGGGGACGAGCCGCTTTGACGGCGCGCTGTCCGGCAATGGCGACCTTGCCGTTTGCGACGGCGCGGCGCTGACGTTGGCGGGGACGAACAGTTTCGCCGGTTCCGTGACGGTGTCCAATGCTGCCTTGCTGGTCAGCGGCGCCGCGACGGGCCGCGTTGAGGTGGCTGTGCTGGACGGCGGCCGGCTCGGCGGCGCGGGGTCGATCGCCGGGAACATGGTTTTCGGAAACGGCGCGGGGATGGTCGCCGGTTCAGCACAAGACGTCCTGCATGTCGATGGTACTGTGACGCTGGGGGAGACGGGGACGGTGGTGTTGCCGGAGGGGTTCGGCATGGGCAAACTCACGCTGATCGAGGCGGCAACGCTGTCGGCACCGGCCGGTTTTGCGGGCTGGACGGTCGCGCCGATGCCGGAGCACGGCGTGGCGAGGTTCCGGGTCAGCGGCGGCCTTCTGACGCTGAACGTGTTCCGGGGCGGCACCTTGCTCTCGGTTCAATAAGCGGGTGACACGGGGACGCAAGCCCGGTCGGTCGGTTCTTTCGGCAGCGGGCGGCTTGCGCAAGATTGACAATAATTTTGCGCAAAAGCCTCTGGTTTTGTTTGCGGAAAATCACGTATAGTGGAACATAACGAGTGGGGAATGTGCGGGACTTTGAAGTTGTTGCCCGCCTGGGTTCTGAGGCGAAAAGGAGAGAACGTATGAAGACGGTGCTGATTGGACTGGTGGGGGTGGCGGGGGTGATGGCTTACGGCGCGGAGCAGAATCCGGTGATGAGCGAGGCCTACTGGAAACTCTGGAACCCGGAGGTGCAGGCGCGGATCGACCGCGACATCGAGCAGAACCGCAAGGCGGACGGCGTCTTCAAGCCGGAAGGGCTGAAGGCCGGAACGGACGTGAACGTCGAACAGCTCTCGCACGATTTCATTTTCGGCGCGCACATCTTCAATTTCGATCAGCTCGGGAAGGACGAGTACAACGCCCGATACAAGGAGCTGTTCGGCACGCTCTTCAACTCGGCCACGATCGCGTTCTACTGGAAGAAGTTCGAGTTGGAGGAGGGAAAGCCCCGTTTCAAGGCCGAGCAGCGGGACACCGCCGCATACTGGAACGCCTGTCAGGATCCGAAGAACGAACCGCACTGGCGCCGCCCCGCATCCGATCCGGTGGTCGCTTTCTGCGAGTCCAAGGGCATCCGCCTGCATGGCCACACGCTCACGTGGGGCAACCGCAAATGGCAGTGGCCGGAGTGGGTGACGGCTAAGGCGCCGGAGTGCATCCGCGCGATGGAGCCGGTCAACAAGGACGGCTGTGATGCGAAGCTGCGCGATGCGCTCTACAAAAAGACGCCCGCCGAGATCGAGGCGCTCGCGCCGGAGTACGCGCGGACGATCAACCGGCTCATGGCCGACCGGATCGCGGAGATCGCGCGCTATTACAAGGGCCGCTTCCACAGCTGGGACGTGGTCAACGAGAGCGCGACGGACTTCGGCCTGGGCCGGATGATCCCCGGCGACGGTATCTGCAAGAGCCATTACGGTGTCATGCCCGGCGATTACACCTACCAATCTTTCAAGATTGCGGACAGCGTGTTCCCGAAGGAAGCCAAGCTGAACATCAACGATTATCAGAACGGGCAGGCGTATGTCGATCAGGTGAAAGACCTGTTGTCGCGCGGCTGCAAGATCGACATCATGGGCTCCCAGATGCACCTTTTCAATCCGCAGACCTGTCTGGACATCGCCGCGGGAAAGCCGGGAGCGCCTGAGACGCCGGAGAAGGTCTGGTCCAAAATGGCGCTTCTTGCCCAGGCGGGGTTGCCGATCCATCTGAGCGAGATCACGATCACCGCGCCGAACAACGATGAGCGCGGCCAAGCCATTCAGGCTGTCATCACGCGCAATCTCTACCGTCTCTGGTTCAGCGTCAAGCCCATGATGGGCATCACCTGGTGGAATGTGGTGGATGACTGCGGCGCGCCGGGCGAGCCGTCGGTCTCGGGCCTGTTCTCGCGCGACATGAAGCCGAAGCCGGCCTACTTCGCCATGAACGACCTGATCAACAAAGAGTGGAAGACGACGGCGACCGTGAAAGCCGGCGATGACGGCAGCGTGAAATTCCGCGGCTTCAAGGGGAAATACCGCCTCACGTGGACGGATGCCGCTGGCCAAGTGCGGCATGCGGACGTTCATCTGGACGGCAGCAAGTAGCTTGGGCTATCATCAAAGGCGTACAGCACATCGCGACAAAGCGGTGGCGTACGCCTTTTTTTATGTCAAGGGGGTTTGGCGGAAAGTCGCGGGGTTTGAGCCGATTCCGGTTGAGCGGATTGGTTTGCTTCCGGCGGAAAAGGGGGAGGAAACGGAATGAGCGTGTGTCTTTCACGTGCGGTCATGGCCGCCTGTGCCTTGGCGGCGTCGGTCGCGGTCGGGAATGAAGCCGACGGGCCGGTTTTGAAGGCCGATGACTTCAAACGCTATGTGGATGCGTTCAACCGGGACGACAACGAGCTCTACCGCGGCGCGGTCTCGAATGCTCAGGCGTGGGCGTTTCTGGAAGAGAACATGCCGCTGCTCGATTGTCCGGATGAGGAGATCCAGCGCACGTATTATTTCCGCTGGTGGAGTTACCGGAAACACATCAAGCCGACGCCGGAGGGCTGGGTTGTCGACGAATTCCTGCCGGACGTGCCGTGGGCCGGAAAATTCAATACGATCAGCTGCGCGGCGGGGCATCACCTTTATGAGGGCCGCTGGCTGCGCGACCCGCAGTACCTGCGCGACTACGAGGCGTTCTGGTTCGGCAAGGGCGGCGATCCGCGCCGCTACAGCTTCTGGGCCGCCGATGCGGTTTGGCAGCTCGCCTGCGTCTCCGGCGATTTCGAGCGGCCCAAGCGGTTGCTGCCGGAGCTGATCGCGAACTATGAGGCATGGGGGCAAACCCATCGCGATGCGAACGGCCTGTATTGGCAGATGGACGACCGGGACGGGATGGAGTGCTCGATCAGCGGCGGCCTGCATCCCAAGAAGCAGGGGTATCGCGCCACCCTCAACAGCTATCAGTACGGCGACGCGTTGGCGATCGCGCGGATCGCGGAGCTTGCCGGGGAACCGGAGGTCGCCCGCGATTATCGCGGGAAGGCGGCCGCGATTAAAAAAGCGGTGCAGGAAAGGCTTTGGAACGCCGACGCGCAGTTCTTTGAAGTCATTCCGCGCGGCACCGAAAAGCTGTCGGATGTGCGCGAGTTGCACGGATACACCCCGTGGTATTTCAATCTGCCCGATCCGGCCTACGCGGCCGCCTGGCGGTTGGCCATGGATCCGCAGGGCTTTCGCGCGCCGTACGGGCTGACCACGGCGGAGCAGCGCCATCCGAAGTTCTCTGTCTCGTACACGGGCCACGAATGCAAATGGGACGGCCCCGTGTGGCCTTTCGCGACCGCCGTTACCCTCACCGGCTTGGCGAATCTGCTGAACGGCAGCCCGCAGGAGGTGATCGCGACGAAGGACTATTTTGAGCTGTTGCGCGGCTATGCCCGGTCGCATCAGATCCGCTTGGGCGACGGCCGCGTCGTGCCGTGGATCGACGAGGTGCAGAACCCGACCAACGGCGACTGGATCTCGCGCACGATGCTGAACCGCGGCGGCGCCAAAATTCCCGAACGCGGCAAAGACTACAACCATTCGACCTTCTGCGACCTGGTGATCAGCGGCCTGATCGGTCTGCGTCCGCGCGCCGACGATGTGGTGGAGGTGAATCCGCTGGTGCCGGCCGATGCGTGGAGCTATTTCTGTTTGGACCGGATCCGCTACCATGGCTGCGAGCTGACCATTCTCTACGACAAAAGCGGCGAGCGGTACGGCAAGGGAAAGGGGCTGCGCGTTTTCTGCGACGGCCGCGAGATCGCCGCCGCGGACAAGCTGACGCGGGTGACGGGGACGCTTCAGCCCGCGCCGGAGACAACGGGCGGCTGGAAGAAGGCCGAGGGCAATCCGGTGATGGGCGGAAAGTATGGGACCTGCTTCGACATCGCGGTTCTGCGCGAGGGCGGAAAATACCGCATGTGGCTATCGTGGCGGCCGAAGAAAAGTATCGCGCTGGTCGAGAGCACGGACGGCATCCACTGGAGCGAGCCGCCGCAGATCGTGCTCGGGCCACGCCAGGAGACCGGCTGGGAAGACGACATCAACCGGCCGGTGGTGGTCAAGCGCGCGGACGGCTATCACCTCTGGTACACGGGACAGGCGAAGGGCAAATCGCGGATCGGCTACGCCACGAGTCCGGACGGCGTGACGTGGACGCGCAAGAGCGATCAGCCGGTGCTCGTTGCCGACGCCGCCTGGGAGCAGCCGTCCGTGATGTGTCCCCACGTGTTGTGGGACGAAGGCGCGAAGCAGTTCCGCATGTGGTACTCGGGCGGCAACAATTATGAGCCGGATGCGATCGGCGCGGCGACCAGCGCCGACGGGCTGTCGTGGACCAAACACGAGGCCAACCCGATTTTCCGTCCCGATCCCGCAAACCCGTGGGAGAAAGAGCGCGTGACGGCCTGCCAGGTTGAAAAACGCGGCGAAGGCTACCTGATGTTCTATATCGGCTTCCGCGACATCCACCACGCGCAGATCGGCGTGGCGCGCAGCAAGGACGGCATCACCGGCTGGCAGCGCCATCCGGCCAACCCGATCGTGCGGCCCGGCTATCTGAAGTGGGATCACGACGCGTGCTATAAGCCGTACGCCCTCTTCGACGGCGCGAAGTGGCTGCTGTGGTACAATGGCCGGCACGGGAAGGTGGAACAGATCGGCGCCGTGATTCACGAAGGCGAGGACCTGGGGTTCGGTCAGGCGGATGACGTCGGGCTTGTCGGGCGCTGGTCGTTCGACGGGTGCGACGGCAAGACCGTCAAAGACCTGTCCGGAGCGGGAAACGACGGCGAGATCGCGTTCGGCGAACTGCGCAAAGAGGCGGGCACCACCTCGTTGGAGTTGGACGGCCTCGACGGGCAGGTGCGCGTGGTGCCAAAGGCGCCGTTCGCTCTCGGCACCAACATCACGTCGGTTCTGTGGCTCAGAACTTCGCGGGTCCGCAACAACACGGTCCTGTTCGGCATCCCCAACGCGAAACCGGAGTGGACAACGCCGGTGTTCGGGATGTATGTGTCCGGAAAACGTGTTGTCTACGGCCAGTATGGCGACAAACGCGCGCCGAAGGCCTTGATCGAGAGCCGCTCCGAGCTGCCGCTCAACCGCTGGACATGCCTGGCGGCCACGTCGGACGGTGAGACGCAGCGGCTGTACATCGACGGCAAGTTGGAGGCCGAGCAGAAACAGCGGGCCGCGCTGGGGTTCAACGGGCAACCGCTGCTGATGGGCGCAGGGCTCGGCGGCAAGCCTGCGCTCAAAGGGCGGCTCGGTGAACTGCGTCTTTATAGCCGGGCGCTGACGGCAGATGAAATCCGCGCGCTTTTCGAGGCCGGCCGCCCGGCGTATGGAGCGGAGTCGCCCGTCACGTCGGTATCGCGCGACGGCACCGTGATCGTCGAAACGCACGGCAGCAATCCCGAAACGTCCGGCCCTTGGCGTGAGCAGCCGACGCGTCTGCTCGAGAAGCTCGACGGCTATGCGGCGTCGGGCGATCGCGCGAAGCTGAACAAGTACGGCGGTAGTTTGGATCTGCCGCGCGAAAAGGCGACCGGATTTTTCCGCACGCAGAAAATCGGCGGACGCTGGTGGCTGATCGATCCGGAGGGCTGCCGCTTCTATCACGTGGGGATCAATACGGTGTGCGAGCCTCGCGACGTCAAAAAGAAATTCGGCTCTCCGGAGCAATGGGCTGAAAAAGTGACGACGCAGTTCCGCGACGCCGGATTCAACGGCCTCGGCAACGGCTCCAGCGGCCGCCTGCAGAAGGTGGAGCAGCCGCTGATCTGGGTGCGCCGGCACAACTTCCTGTTCGCCTTTGCGCGCGAGAAGGGCCTTGTTGAGGCCGCCTCCGGGACGCAGGGCTTCCCGAACCGCTGCATGCCGGTCTTCCATCCCGAGTTTCCCGCGTTCTGCGAGGCGTACGGCACGGCGCTGGCCGCGACGGCCAATGATCCCACGTTGCTAGGCATCATGACCGAGAACGAGATCCAGTGCCCCGTGGACCTGCTGGACCGCTATCTCGCGGCGGACGTGACGAATCCCGATCTCAAGCCCGGGCACGACGCGGCGCTTGCGTGGCTCACGGCGAAAAAAGGCGCGGCCGACCTGAAGGGCGTGACGCGCCGGGACCGCTACGAGTTCATCGCCTACGCGTTTGAACGCTACTACCGCATCGTGACGCCCATCGTACGCAAGCATGATCCGAATCACCTCTACCTCGGATCGCGGATCAATTACTCGGAGGGCGAGTTCGACAATCCGTGGTTCTGGAAAATGCTCGCGCCGTACCACGACGTGGTTTCCGTGAACTACTACGGACGCTGGGGTGTGCAGGCGGAGGAACTCGGCGACTGGGCGAAATGGGCGGACCGGCCGATTCTCTTCACCGAGTGGTATGCGAAGGCGATGGACGCGGTGCCGCCTCTCGCCAACACGCATGGCGCGGGGTGGGTCGTGCATACGCAAGAGGACCGCGCGCGGTATTACCAGCACTTTGCCCTGAGCGCGCTGGAAACGAAAAGCGTGGTCGGCTGGCACTTTTTCAAGTATCTGGACGACCCGCCGGAATCCAAGGCGCTCGACAATCTGGGCGGCGCGAACAAGGGCATGTTCGATGTTTACGGACAACCTTACAGACCGGTGCTCGACCGTGCCCGTGCGGTCAACCGCGAGGTTTACCCGCTCATCGGTTTCTTTGATGCGCGGCACCCGTGCTTTACGGATCAAGCCTGTATCTGCATGCCAGACTGTTTGACAGTCCATTGAACTGAGGAGAGAAACATGCGAGCAGAGACAAAACGAAGGTCTTTTCTTAAAGTGCTTGCGGCCGCCTCGGCGGCAGGGATGCTGCCGATCCGGCTTGCGGCGGATGACAAGGCGCCGGGCGGGGCCCCGTTCCGGCACACGTATTCGCAGTGTCTGGCCTACAAGATCTTCTGCGCGGACAAGGCACACCCGGACCGCGACCTGGTGACCTTCGAGGAGGCGCTGCGCTACATCCGCGTGATCCACGACGTGACGGGCGGCCTGGAGCAGGTGCCGTATCTTGTCGGCTGGCAGTTCGACGGGCACGACTCGAAGTATCCGTCTTGGGCAGAAGTGAACCCGCGCCTCAAGCGGCCGCAGGATTCCGACGCCCGCGCGAGCTTCCTGTGGCTGGCCGAGGAGGCGAAGAAGCTCAACGCCTGCGTCAGCGTCCACGTCAACATGTCCGACGCCTATGAGACGAGCCCGCTTTGGAAAGAGTATCGCGAGAACGGCCTGATCCTCTTGGGTAAGGATGGCCAGCCGCGCAAGGCCGGCGTGTGGGGCGGCGAGCAGTCGTACCTTGTCGACAAGGTGAAGGAGTGGAAGAGCGGTCACGCCAAGCGGCGTATCGACGCGCTGGTCGCGCTGCTGCCCTTTCTGCGCGAGAGCGGCAGCGTGCACATCGACGCGTTCGGGCTGATCGGCCAGGACGCGGCGCTGAAGGAAACCGTAGTGAACATCTTTGACTACTGGAAAAACCTGGGCGTCGACGTGACGACGGAGTACTTCGACTTCGAGCTCGCGGGCCGCCTACCGATGGTCTACCACCTCAACCTCTCCGAAGAGAACCGCATCAAGTATCCGGCGAGCGTGATCTGCGGCGGCGGCGACGGGGGTAACCAGCGCCACGCGGCGAACCCCAGCGGCTGGGCGCACCTGCCCGAGGCGGGCTGTCTCTACGAGGAGGCGTGGGGCGTCTCCATTGACAGCGACTTAAGTGCCGGGCGGGGCGGCGTGAAGGGGATTGTCGGCAAACTCTGTACGCGCACGCTGCCGTGGTTCTTTCTCAACCGCCACAAGGCCTTGTCTTTTGAGGACGGCGCGGAGACGTACCGCGTGACCTTCGAGGGCGGCGTCGAGAGCGCTGTGCGCAAGGCCAATCGCCATCTGACGATCACCGAGAACGGCCGCGTGCTGGTCGACGGCGGCGACCTCTTCATGCCCGCGCTCTGGACTAAGCCAGGCGAGTGGTTCGTCTACAGCCGTGCCGGCGGCACGCGGAACTGGCCGGTGCCGACTGCGTGGAAAGGCAAGGTCGAGGTGCTGGCCTATGCGCTCTGCGACGACGGCCGCGCGCCCGCAACGGTCATGCCGCTTCGCGGCGGCCACCTCAAGATCCGGCTCGAGCCGGGACAGGCCTTCGCTCTGGTGGCGAGATAAACAAGAGGGGACGAAACAATGATCAGGGTGTGGGGAATCGCGGTCGGACTCGTGGCGGTCGTCGTGTTGGTCGCGGCGGCGGATGTGTCGGACGCTGACTTGCGCGCGCAGCTCGGCCAGGCGCGGAGCTGGCTTGTGCAAAACCCGCCGGACGGGACGAACGCGACGGCCCGCAGAGCGCGGATGGCGGTGCTTCAGACCGCCGGCGACCGGCTCTCGGATCTCGACTACCGCGATTATGCCCGGTCGTGGGAGACCAACAAGCCGCTGGCCGACCTTCTCGAGACTCGGCATCCGGTTCTCGGCTATCTGCGCGATGTGACCGCAGAAGCCCTTGACGAGATCCGCCGCACGCGGGTCCGCGAAGGGCTGGCCGTTTGGTTCATCTACAACATGGGCTATGTGTTCAAGACGCCGCACGCCTGTTTCGGAATCGATGTCGAGGGAAGGGGGGTAGAGCGGCTCGCGCCGGACCTCGATTTTCTCCTCAACACCCATGAGCATGGCGACCACGTGCACGAGCCCCTGTTCCGGGCGATGCTCGCCTTGAACAAGCCCGTCGTCACGCGCTGGTATCCGGGGAGCCTGCTCGTGAGCCAGGGCACGAATCTCGTTTTCGGCGAGGTCGGCGTCCGGATCGACATCGGCGACCACCACCGCGAGCAGCCGCGCCAGCGCGACAACATGCTGATGTTCGAGGTGGACTGCGGCCCCTCCGCGAACCACGCAATCATCTACCACAGCGGAGACGGGGACAACATCGAAAAGCTGCGGCCCGCCAAGCCGGTGGACATCTTCATTCTCCACACCTCCGTCGGCCTGTCCGTTCCGGATGCGATTTACCGCGTGAAACCCACGATCACGTTCGTCTCGCACGTGATGGAGCTGGGGCACTCGCCGCTGCCGCCGCACGCCTGGCGCTGGCCGTACGACTATGCGTTCGGCGTCATCCGCGACATTCCGGAGCGTGAGGCCACCGTTCTCACCTGGGGCGAGCGCTGGCTCGCCCCAGGCGCGTCGCTGCAATCAGCGTCGGCGGAATAACGGGAAAATATGGGTTTAACGCGAAGGCGCAGAGACGCGGGGATGACCGCGCGCTCCGTCGTCGCGGCATAATAAGTTTGACAGCATGGCCGCGTCAGACTTAATGTAACAACGGTTGAATTAATATTGTTGGCTGGAGTAATGTGGTTGATTGACGAATGCGGTGCCGGCAAGTTGACGGTGTCCGCCGCGTTATGTGGATGTGCCCGGTAAAACCGGACAGCCGGATTCTGAATCCGGATCGCTAAAGCCCGAGACCGAGACGACGTCGGATCGGCCGTGTCCCGTTCGGAACGAGGAGGGTTATGCTCATGAAATCCACGATGATCCGTATCGCAGCCGCGGCCTGTCTGGCCGTGCCTTTCTGCCTGACGCCCGCCGCGCGGGCGCAAGGTCCGCTGACGCCTCCCGGCGCGCCCGCGCCGATGATGAGGACGCTGGTGCAAGTGGAGCCGCGCACGCCCATCGCGTTCGCCGGCCACACCATCACGCAGCCGGGATCCTACTATCTCACCACCAATCTGGTCACCGACTGGGATGGCGTGATCATCAATGCCAACGGGGTCACGCTGGACCTGATGGGGTTCGCCCTCACCGGGAGACGGGAGAACTTTGGCCTTGGCATCACCCTCCAGGGCGCGACGAATGCGCCGATCCAAGACGTGGTCGTGCGCAACGGCATCATCCGCAATTTTTATTACGGCGTCATCGTCCAGTACGGACAGAACTGCCGGTTCGAGCATCTCTCCGTGAGCAGTAACAGTTACGTGGGCATCGAGCTCGATGGCGCGTGGTACGGTTCTTGCGACGGCAACACCATCGCCGATTGTACGTTCAGCGACAACGATTCGCACAATATCTATCTCCTAGGTTACGCTGGAAGGTGCAACGGCAACGCGATCATCAACTGTACGATGATCGGCAGTAACTATAGCCTCTATCTTCACGGCCGCGAGGCACCAGGCCTATGCAACGGGAATATCGTCACCGGCTGCAGGATCCTCCGGAGTTCGTATGCAGGCATCTTTCTGGACGGCAGTACCAGCGGAAAGTGCAGGGGAAACATTTTCACCGGTTGCACGATAAGAGATAACGGGGGACAGGGCATTCTGTTTTACGGCCAGAGCGGCCTGTGTGAAGGCAATATCGTCACCGACTGCGCGGTCAACAACAATGCCAACTACGGCATCGAACTGAACGGCGCTGCCAGTGGCCAGTGCATCGGCAACACCGTCGCGAACTGCACGGTCAGCGATAACGGCAGCTATGGTCTCTATCTCAACGCTGCTTCTTCTTCCGGCGTTTGCGACGGCAACGTCATCGCCGGGTGCACGGTTCGGGAAAACACGACTCGCGGAATTTCATTGTCTTATGCCGACGGCAACCGGGTGGAGGGCAACCACATTTCCGGCCAGACGGGCAGTTCGACGTACGGCATCTATTGTTCCGGAACGTCGGGAAACCTGTTTTTCCGCAACACCTGTGTGGGCCAGACGAACAACTTCAGCCTCTCCGCCAACGACACCTACGGGCCGATCGTCACGAACAAAGGCGCGCTGCCGACCACCAGCGGCAACGCCGCCGTGAGCCCGTGGGCCAATTTCTCGCGGTGAACGTCGTGCCGGAAGGCGACGGCGACGCAGTTCGCTCGCTGTCGCTGCGCACTTCTTTCTGCCCCGTTTTTCCGTTGACGTGCCAGCCCCGTTCCGCTTCACTACTGGCACCGTATAAATCGGCAACAAACGAACGAGAGGCAGACCCATGGGCAAAACATGCTGTTATCTGATGGCGGGCATTCTGGCGACAATCTGGATCGGCGGCTGCGCCGCGCCGAAGACGTATACCGGCCTTACGCCGCTGGCGCCATTCCCGCGCCTCGCGAGCCCGGCTTTTTACAGGCCGGACGGCTCGTTTGACCAAGCGGTCGCGATGCAGGCCTACTTCGATATGATGCGCGCGTACCACTATCCGATCCCGGAAATCCTGAAAACCGACGCGCTGTGGGCTGCCGACTTCATGCAGAGTGACTTCGCGACGCTCGGCATGGGCGGCATCTTCTGGAAGAACGTCGAAGGCACCTACGGGAGCGCGGGCGCCAAGGCCTACCGGGGCGGCTTCAAAGAGCAGAAGTTTGGCTACCTCGGCCACGAGATGTACCTGCTGCCGGGGCAGATGCTCCCCGAGCACTGCCATCTTGCCGACGGCGACGGAAAGGGCTTCGGCCCGAAGATGGAGACGTGGCACATCCGCCACGGCTCGGTCGAGTTCTTCAGCGAATACAAGGGCGATTCCGGCGAGACGCTGATCAGCGACATGCCCGCGGGCGAGCGCCCTTGGGGATACGGCCAGCCGTGGTTCAAGTCGAAGTATGTCAAGAAATGCGGCGCGGGCGAGATCTACTCGATGAGCGACGCCGAGTCCTGGCATTTCATGCGCGCCGGCAAGGACGGCGCGATCGTCTCCGAGTACGCGACCTACCATAACGATGTCAAATTCAGCAAGCCGGGCATGCAGTTCGGCAACTCCAAGGCCGCCGAGGTCACCAAGCTGAAAAAATAGCGCTCCCGCTCAGCCGATTGTTCCCGGCGGCTCAGTACCCGTCGATGCGGTAGTTGGCCGAGCCGTCGGTGTTGGTCGGCGAAATCGGCGCCAGGGCGTAGCGCGCCATCAGCGCCTTGAGCCCGCGCGGCTGTGAAGCCGGGTGTTCCCGAACGTCCAGCGGAAGAAGTGCGGAGCTACTTCAAGCGAAACAGCGTCCCGTAAGGCCTGATGGTCACGGTGGCGGCCTGGCTGGTTGTGCAGGCTGTGCCCGAGCCGAACGCCAGCACGTCATAGGAGCCGCTGTCGGAGCATGCCGTCGGGTCGATGGCCAGCCAGGATTGCGTCGCGCCGGGAATCCACACGCCGTCTTTGCGCCACTGGTAGGAGATGGCGTTGGAGGCGATAACGCGCAGCATGATCGGGCTCCCGGAGAGCGCTTCAACCGACACGGGCTGCGTCCAGATGGCGGGCAGCGTGCCGGTGACCAGCCCGGCCGGCGTATTGCCGCGGCGGGCCAGCACGTAGATGTTTTTGACTGCGTAGGAGGCGGCGTTCGCGGCGACCGTCCAGTCGGGGTCCGTGGCCGAGGCGCGGGTGCCGATGCCGAGCGCGGGCGTGCGCCAGTTGGAGCCGTACTGGTTGAAGGCGAAGATCGTCTGCGCGGCGGCGTGGTTGTGAATCTGCATTGACCCGTGGCCGGCCGAGGTGTTGTACCCGCTGTCGTCGAAGTCGTACGCCGAGTCGCTGGCGTTCGCGAGGCCGTAGTTCCTGTTCGGGCTGTAATTGGAGGGCCAGAACTCGATCAGGCCGGTGGTGATGCCGGTGCCGGTCGTGACGTTTGCGCCCGCCGAGGCGTAGACGTTCATGTTGGTGACGTAGCTCTTGAAGGCCGCGCCGCGCGGGGCGGTCGGCACGCCGATCTTCGACAGGTCGGCGGTGAAGGCGTCCATGGAGACGTAGACCCAGTTGGTGGTGATGCCGTCTGTGGAGAGCTCCATGAAATAGGCCACGCGGTCGAAGGTGAACGGCTTCGCGTAGAGGCTCTCGTCCGCCGAGTATGGACAGCCGTACACCGAGTAGGCGACCGTGTTGCTGACCGTGAGGCAGCTGATTAACTCGTAGCCTGCGGCTTCAGGCACGTTGTTCAGCGCCGTCGACCGCGGGGTCGTGGCGGTGGTGAACGAGGTCGAGGAACCGGCGATGACCAGGTTGCCGTTGACTGAGCGGTCGCGTACGCCGGTCACCGACACGGTGTAGGCCTGGCCTGCGGTCAGGGCTGTGGTCGTCAGCAGGACCGCACGTTTGTCCGCCGAAAGGCTGGCGCCGGTGACGGCCACGCCGTTGTTCAGCGTGAAGAACGCCGGATTCGCCGCGCTGTCGGCCAGCGGTTCACTGAACGTGACCGCCACGCGATTGAGCGTCTTAGACGGTGCCGCCGAGAAAAGGGCGGGGCGCGTCAGGTCGGCCGCGTCGCCGTTCGGCAGCACGAAGACGTACAGGCGCCTGTAATTGTAGCTGCCGGCGTTGTTGGCGAACGTCCAGTCCGGATAGGGGGTCGGGTCGTTGCTGAAGTTCGTGTTGTTTCCGATCCCGAGGCTGAGCACGTTGCCTCCATTGAAGTGGTTGATGGCGAACAGCGTTTGGCTGGCACCGAAATTGTGCACCTGCATGCAGCCGAAGCCGCCGCCGGAAGAGGATCCGCCGGAATCGCCGAAGTCGTACGTGGAGCCGCTGGCGTTCGGGATGCCGATGCCGTTGCCGTTACCGTAGTAGGAGGGCCAGAATTCGATATTGCCGGTGTCGAGGCCTGTGCCGGTTACGATGCCTCCCGCGTTGGATCGGACATCCAGACGGGAAACCCGCTGTTGAAAGAAGATGCCGTTGACCGGCACGCCGAGCGCGCTTGCGCTGTTGGTGAAAGCGTCCATCGCGGTCCATACATATTGGGTGACGCCCGCTCCCGACTGCAGGGCCAGATAGTACGCGATACGCGAGAAGGTCGAGGTCAGCCCGTTGGTGGTGTTGTTCACGGTGTAGTATTGTGCCGGCGCGGCGTCAAAGCTGCCGTTTACGGGCAGGTCGATGGCATAGGCGAGCTGCCAGTTTGCCGCCTCGGGCACGTTGGCCGTCACCTCGGCGGGGGCGCGCAGGGGGTCGGCCGCGGGCGCGGGGTTGGGCCGCACGAGGATGTGCAGGGTGCGGCGGCTGTAGGACGCGGCGTTGTCGGCGAAGGTCCAGTCGGGTGATCCGCTGGGATTGTTGCCGATGCCGATGCAGAGGGTCCGGCCGTCGCCGCCCCAGTTGTTCATGGCGAAGAGCGTTTGGGAGGCGCCGTGGTTGTGGATCTGCATGCAGCCGTAGCCGCCGCCCGCAGAGCGCGTGTCGCCAAAATCGTAGGTGCCTTCGTTGGCGTTCGGAATGCCAAGCGTGTTGTTTGCGCTGTAGTCGTTTGGCCAGAACTCGATGTTGCCGGTCGTGAGGCCCGTACCGTTCACGACGCCGGGAACGTTGGACTTCACGTCGAGGTTCGAGACCTTCTGCTGGTAGATGGCGCCGGAGGCGGGGGTGGGCACCGCGATCTTGGCCGCGTTGTTCGTGAAGGCGTCCATGGCGGCCCATAGGTACTGGGTTGTTCCGCCGGCGGTCACCAGCTCGGCGTAGTAGGCGATGCGGTCGAAGGCCTCGGCGGGCTGGTAGGAGATGTTGCGGTAGGCCGCAGAGGAGCCGATGAAGTTTCCCTTCACGGGGATGTCGAGCGTGTAGACGCGGCGGAAGCCGCTGGCCAGCGCGCCGGCGTTGGCGGCGATCTCCGCAGGCAGATCGGAGGCCGTCTTGGGGCGCACCAGCACGTACAGGGTCCGGCGCGCGTAGGAGTTCGCGTTATCCGACAAGGTCCAGTCGGGCGATCCGCTGGGATTGTTGCCGATACCGACGGCAAGCGGGCGGCCGTCGCCGCCGAAATTGTTTATGGCGAAGAGTGTTTGGGAGGCGCCGTAGTTGTGAATCTGCATGCAGCCGTGGCTGCCGCCCGTTGAGCGCGTGTCGCCGAAATCGTAGGTGCCTCCGTTGGCGTTCGGAATGCTAAGCGCGTTTCCTTGGCTGTAGTCGTACGGCCAGAACTCGATGTTGCCGGTCGTGAGGCCCATGCCGTTGACGACGCCGGAGACGTTGCATTTCACGTCCAAGTTGGTGACGGTCTGCTGGTAGATCTCGCCCGAGGCGAAGGTCGGGATGCCCAGTTTCTTGGGGGTGGTGGCAATGGGGTTCATGGCCGCCCACAGGTACTGGGTCGTGCCGCTCGGCAGGACGAGCTCGACGTAATACGCCACGCGGTCGAACGCGCCGGCGAAGTCGCTCTGGTCGCAGATGAGGGAGGCGGCTGAGCCGTTGAAGTCACCGACGGCCGGAAGGTCGTATCCATAGACGACCTGGAACCCGTCGGCCAGCCCGCCGGCGTTGGCCAGGATCGAGGCCGGGAGCGCCGCCGCGGCCACCGTTGCGGTCGTGCCCTCCGGGATGACGTTGGCGCAAAGGTCGCGGACGCCGTTGACCGTCAGCGTCAGGGCCGTGCCCGCGGGCAGGGACGTGGTCGTCAGCAACACGGTTTTGCCGTCGCGGAGCAGCGTGGCGTTCAGCACCGACACGCCGTTGTCCAGCGCGAAGCGCGCGCCGTTCACCGAGGCAGCGGCGAGCCTCTCGCTGAAGACGACGGTGACCAGCGTGCCCGCCGCGCCGGCCTGCGCGGAGACGATGGCGGGCGCGGCGGTGTCGGCTGCGGGGTCCTGCAAGACCAGAACCTGAAACCGCTTCACGGAGTAGATGCTCGCGTTCGCACTGAAGGTCCAGTCCGGATAAGGGGTTCCGTTCTTGCTGAAGTCCGTGTTGTTGCCGATGCCGAGCCCGAGGGTGCTGCCGTTCCAGTTGTTGAGGCCGAAGAGCGTCTGGCCCGCGCCGTAGTTGTGGAGCTGCATGCAGCCGTGGCCGGCCGTGAGGCTGTATCCGCTGTCGTCGAAGTCGAAGGCGCCGCCGTTCGCGCCGGGGAGCCCTGCGCCGTTGCCCGTGCCGTAGTTGGAGGGCCAGAACTCGATGTTGCCGGTGGCGAGGCCGGAGCCGTTCACGACGCCCGGCACGCTGCAGACGACGTTCATGTTGTCGACGTTCTGCTTGTAGAGGGCGCCGGCGAGAACGGTCGGCACGCCGATCTTGCCGGCGTCGGAGGCGAAGGCGTCCATGGAGGCCCACAGGAACTGGAGGTCCTCGCCGGGTTTCTGCAGCTCCAGATAGTAGGCGATGCGGCTGAAGGGGCCGACCGACGCGCTGTTGTCGACCGAGTAGCCGACCTTGTTTGTCCCGTAGTTGGCGCTGTTGGGGATCTCGAGCGAGTAGACCAGCGTGTAGGCCGAGGACTCGGCGGCGTTGTTCAGATAGCCGCGCTTCCGGGGGGCGATGAAGGCGATTTGGCTGTCGGCCGCGATCATGAGCGGCGAGGGGGCAGTCTGGTCGGCGACGTTGTTGACCGTGACGGTGTACGTGGCGGTGGCCGTCTGGAGCGAGGTGGAGAGGGTCACCGTGCGCGCGTTGGCGCTGAGCGATGCGCCGTGGATCGTGAGGCCGTTGTTGATCGCGTAGTTGGCGATGTTCGTCGCGCTGGCCCGTTCGACGGGCTTGCCGAAGGTGATGGCTACGGAGTTGTAGTTGGTGGTTGACAGAGCTGAAACGAGGGTCGGAGGCACGGGGTCGCCGGGGAGAACCAGCACTTGCAAGGTCTTGACGGTGTAGCTGCCCGCGTTGCCCATAAAGGTCCAGTCCGGCGAGCCCGAGGGGTTGCTGCCGATGCCGAGATCGGGCGTTGCGCCGGCGCTGCTGCCCCAGTTGTTGAAGGCCAGGAGCGTTTGTCCGGCTCCGTAGTTGTGGATCTGCATGCAGCCGTAGGTGCCTGCGGTCGGACGGTCGCCGAAGTCGCAGGCGGTGTCGCTGGCACCGGCGAGGCCCAGAATGTTGGTCGCGTCGTAGTTGGAGGGCCAGAACTCGAGGTTGCCCGTGTTGAGGCCGGTGCCCGTGAGGACGCCGTCGACATTGCAGACGATGTTCAGGTTGGTGACGGTCCTCTGAAAGACGGCCCCCGAGGCGAGCGTCGGCACGCCGAGCTTGTCCTCGCGGTTGGTGAAGGCGCTCATCGAAACCCAAGCGTATTTGAGGTCGCCGTCCGAGCCCTGCAGCTCCAGATAGTAGGCCACGCGGACGGGGACTTCGTCGACCCAGGCGTTGTCCGTCGCATAGGCGGGCGCGTTGGTGAGATAACCGGCGGTGCTGGGAATGTCGAGCGAGTAGATCAGCCGATACTCCGAGGACTCCGGCACGTTGTTCGCGTAGCCGCGCGGCGTGACGCCCTTGAACGTGATCTGGCCGGAAAGGGTCAGCGCGTCGTCGTCGAGGACGTTGTTCACCGTGAGGGTGTAGGGCGTGCCTGCGGACTGCGCCGTCGTGGTCAGCGTCAGCGTGCGGCGGTTCGCGCTCAGGGCGGCGGCGGTTACCGACAGGCCGTTGTCGATGGCGTAGTTGGCGGCATTGGTCGCCGTGTCGAGGGTGACCGCTTTGTTCAGCGTGAGGGAGACGTGCAGGTGGTCGTTGGAGCCGGCCGCGCGGATCATGGCGGGTTGGTTCGGCGTGACGCCGGTTGCCGTGACGAGGTTGGTGATGGCGCCGAGCCAGGCCGTTGCCATTTTGGCATAGCCGCCGGCGTTCGGGTGCAGGCCGTCGGACATGTCGCTCAGTTCGAGGAAGGCGTGCATGTCGAGGAACGTCACGTTCCGCCCCAAGGCGGCCTGGCTCGCGACCAGCCCGGGAATGTAGGGGTTGAAGTAGTTGGTGATGCCGGTGTACTGGGTGCCGTTGCGCTTCATCAGCGAGGTGACGATGATGCGCGCGCTCGGCTGGCAGACCGCCATGCGGGTGACGAGCGAGTTCAGCCGGGTCACCGCATTCGAGAACGACGGGTCATTGGAAGAGTCGTTGGTGCCGATGTGCAGGAGGATCACGTGCGGGTCCTGAATGGATTCGAACCAGCCGTAGACATTGTTGTAAAGCCCATCGATCCTCCAGCCGCCGTGGCCCTCGTGGTTGGAGTCGGGCAGGGTGGCGGCGCCGTTGTCGCTCGCCGTGCCGACGAAGTCCACGTTATACCCCGCGTTCGTCAACAGCGTGTAGAGCGGGGCGCGGTAGCCGCCCGGGACGGGCGTGCCGTGCGTGATGGAGTCGCCGAGCGGCATGATCCGTATGGAGGGATTGGCTGCCAAACCTTGGGCGGCGACAAGAGCGGTCGCGACACAGAACACGGAAACGACAGACGCGCGCATGGACTGCATAGTAACGTTCCTTGGTTGAAGTCACCCATCCTGCAAACATATTAAGGCGGCAAAAAGAAAACACTCATTGCCTCGTCATGCCAACATTCTTGTGGTCAACTGATGTACGTTAAAAAGATAGGGGGGCGAAAAGAAAAACGCAATGTACAAAATGACCGAAAGTTTATACGAAATGACCAGCGCCGCAGTTGTTCATTACACCAAGCTGAAAAAGGAACGCGCCCGCTCAGCCGGATTGCGTCCGGCGGCTCAGTACCCGTCGATGCGGTAGTTGACCGAACCGTCGGTGTTGGTCGGCGAAATCGACGCCGAGGTGTCGATCTGGGCGTAGGGATTGCCGCTGCCGTTGCCGTCGTTGTATTTCGGCGGACAGGTGCCGCCGTCGAGCTGGACCGGCGGGTTGAAGCTGTAGTCCGAGACCGCCAGACGACGCTGCTCGATGCGGTCCGGGAAGACGCGGAGCGCCATGAGGTCGAAGGACCAGACCAGGTCGCGCCCCATCTGGACGGTGGGGCAGTGGTTGGTCACGCTGACGAAGGCAGAGGCGACCGTGTCGTCGGCCACCGGGAAGTGCGTGGCGACCGTCAGTCGCGGCTTGGGCTCGATCTGGCTGAGGAGGTAGCCGAAGGCGCCCTGCGGCGTGTGCGAGCTGTTCTGGACGAACGTCAGGCCCTGGACGGTCTGCACGTACTCCGGGTATAGCGCATCGCCCTCGACGGGCGCCGCGCTGAGCCCCATGTTCTTGTAGGCCCAGACGGCAGGGGGGACGACCATCTCGTGGATGAAGACATCCACGCCGTTGCCGTTGTTGCTGGCCTGCGCGATGCTGTTGGTCTCGGGCTTGGTGTCGCTCGAGTAGATCATGCTCAGGGTCTTGCCTTCGGGCGTGGTCCATTCGAGCTTGTACCCCATCGAGCCCTTGCGGCAGTGGATGACGGGGTAATGGGTGACCTTGGCCTCCGTCGCGGCGTTGTCGTAGGCCACACCGCCGATCTTCTCGAAGTCCAGTTCGATCGGCACCATGGCGTAGGCGTCGTAGGGCGAGTCGCCGCAGACGGGGACGGGGTCGTGCGGCAGCCCCCATTGTTCCTTGGTGGGCGGCACGTAGTTCGAGTAGCAGGTGGACTGGAAGCTGAAGCTTTCCGAGTGCCACCGCAGGGCTTGCCGCAGGCAGGCGCAGAAATTGCTGGTCCCGTCGTCGTAGAAGGTTCCCGGGCTGGCGGGGTTCTCGACGCCCGAAGGCTTGGAGCCCCAAACGTAGAGGGGCGTTTTGCGGTCCGCGGCGGGCCCGAAGCAGTAGATGTGGCTGAGGTCGCTCATGTGGTCGCCGTGCAGGTGGTTGATGAACACCTTGTCCATGCGGCGGAAGCCGACCACCGCGGCCGCGAAGTTGGCGGAGCAGCCGGCGCCGCAGTCGAAGATGAACTGGTCGCGCGCCCTGCCGCCGTAGACGCGGTCGTTCGGGTCGTTGCTCCAGCCAACCTGCACGAAGACGCTCATCTCGGCCTGCGCGCGGCGCACCGGCAGGGGGATCATCGAGCCCATGAAGATGATGCGCATCTCGTTGGTCGCGAGCGGCGTGAGCGGGTCGAGCGGCGGCAGCTCCTGGAAATAGGTGTAGCGCTGGGTCGCGGCGTTCGTGGGGTCGGTCGCCACGACGCGGTAGAACATCGGCACCGCCACCGAGCCGGATGCCCCGAGCCCCGAGAGCCGCCCCGCGGCGTCTTGCCATGACGACCAGTTTCCGTTCAGCGACGAGGCCCACTCCACCGCGTAGTTGTTTGTGCCGGTGGCGCCCGGGTCGTTCCATGTGAGCGTCCCGTCCCCTTGGAAGGAGGTGATCTGAAGTTGCCCCCAGGCCGCGGCTTGGAAAAGCGTCGTCAGGGCCAGCAGATGGATCGAACGTGCGGATCTCAGGATTTCGTATGTGTTCATGAGCGGACTCCCATTTTTGGAGTTGCGGACTTCAGCGTGACGTGTGACCGATGGAGAACATGAAATTATATAGTAAACGAAAAAAAGAGGATCGCGAGCGGATTTTTGCGTCTGTTCGAGAAAGGGGGGGGGAGGCGCACGTACGATCTCTTTTCAGGTTTGGTTTTCGAGTTGGGACTGGCTCTTTAACACGATGTCTTAACAGAAGCCTTGCTTGCCAACTGGCAGCGGCCCAGCGGGACCGCAGGGTGTGTTGTCTGCCGATAGGAAGGGTGTGGAGATGGGTTTGAGCAGAGACGGGGGACCGCACCGCCCGCCCGCCAACGTAGCGCGGGACGTCCCGGACCGCGCAGGAGACGGCTGCTGCCGTTCGGCGAGGTGGCTAAGGCCGTTGAGGCGGCCAAAGGGGGAGAGAGGAAGTCGTTCGCCGACAGGAGGGGCGATTGCGGGCGCGACCTGGCGCTTTATGTGGCGCGGATGAACTGCGGTCTCTCGATTCCGGAGCTGGCCGCCCTGGCGGGCATAGAGCCGTCCGCCGCGTCCAAGGCGATCCAGCGCCTGAGAAAGCGCCTGCCATGCGACCGGAAACTGAAGCCAATCCTTCGGAGAGTTTCAAACCGGTAAAGGGGTTGTAATTTGACATTAGACAAAACGGGTTGAAATGCGGAGTCGGCTTTGGTAGGGTGTCGGCATGGCAAGACAACTGAGGCATCATTTCGCAGGCGGGTGGTACCACATCACGGCGCGGGGGATGGGGCGGCGGGAGATTTTCGAGACCGACCGCGACAGGGAACACTTCGTAGAACTGCTGGCCGCGATGGTCGAGCGCTACTGCATCGTGCTGCACGCGTACGTGCTGATGGACAACCACTACCACCTGCTGATCGAGACGCCGGAAGGCAATGCCAGCCGGGCGTTGCAGTGGCTGAACCTCAGCTACGCCGCCTGGTTCAACGCCAAGCACGGCCGCTCGGGGCCGCTGTTCCAGGCGCGTTTCAAGAGCATCCCCGTGGAGAACGAGGGCTCGTGGGCGCTGACGTGCAGCGTGTACATCCACCTGAACCCCGTCCGTCTCCGCAGCCTCGGGCAGGGCAAGGAGGAGCGCGCCCGTGAAAAGGCCGGATTCATTGGGGAGGGGCCGACGGCGGCGCAGGTGAAGGCCCGGCTCGCTGTGCTCCGCCGCCATCCGTGGAGTTCCTATCACGCGTACGCGGGGTACGCGCCCAAGCCGGACTGGCTGACCTGCGATAGGCTCTGGTGGCACGCCGGGCAAGAGAAGGGCGCGGACCCGAAGGCGGACTACCGCCGTCACGTCGAGGAGTGCCTGCGCCAGGGCGTGGAGGAAGGCGCCTTCGAACGTCTGACCGACGCGCTGGCCCTCGGAGGGGCCGCTTTCGTCGAACGCCTGCGCAGGAAGATTCCGAGGCGCGCGCGAGGGGAGACGAACGCGCGCTCTTGGCGCAGGCTGCTGCCGTTCGCCGAGGTGGTCGGGGCGTTCGAAGCCGTCAGAGGGGCGCGCTGGGACGACTTCATCGGACGCCACGGCGATTACGGGCGGGACCTCGTGCTTCACCTCGGGCGGCTTAAATGCGGCCTGACGTTGCGGGAGCTCGGCAAGGAGGCGGGGGACATGTCCGTCCCGGCGGTCGCGAAGGCCTGCGAGCGGATGCTTAAGAGGCTCAAGACCGACCGGACGCTGCAAAGGGTGTCCGCGAAGGTCATGAAGAAGATCGTTCAGAATGAAAACCGAAATGTAAAATGTCAAATTACAACCCCTTAGCCTTTCGCCATCAGCAGCATCAAGCTCATGGCCGACTCGGCCTTCGGCGGCAGTTCGCGCTTTGATGTTTTTGGGCTGGACCTGAACGGCTACAAGCTGATTAAGAAGGGCACGAACGCGATCCGCATGGACCTGATCACCAACACCTCCGGCGGCTTGGACGTCGCCGGGGGGTCGCTGTACTTCGAGGGCGTCAATCAGGTGTTCGAAGGCCCGGTGACGGTCTCCGCCGGCATGTACCTCGGCATGTATATTTACAGTGTGCCGCAGCGCTTCACGGGCAACATCACGCTGAACGGCGGCCGCATCTACATCGGCGGGTACACGAACATCGTCAGCGGCAGCTGGTACGGGACGGTGACGGTCAACGGCGACGGCAGTATCCTGACGGGGGCGGTCGAGTCCGGAAAGAACTTGCCCGGAAGCCCCTGGGACGTGCATGTGTATAGCGCGATCTCCGGGAGCGGCGACCTGTACTTCAACCGCGCGTCGATCACGCAGGTGAGCGCTTCGAACAAGGTCATCAGCGTGTACGCCGACAACCCCTTCGCCGGGCGGGTCCACATCCAGCGCGGGACCTGCCGGCTGGCTTCAACCGGTGCGCTGCGCTTCGCGACGGGGGTCGAGGTCACGGCCGGGGCCAAGCTAGAGATCCTGAACACGGGCGACACGCTGGGCGAGACGGCGGTGATCGCGGTCTCGAACGACGTCAACACGGCTACCGGCGTCTATCTGGCGGACGGGGTCGAAGAGCACGTGGCCCGGGTGATCTTGGGTGGGACGGTCTTCGGCGAAGGGGGCGGGACGCACGGCAGCAGCGCCAGCGCGGCCGTACACAAGAACGACGAGTACTTCAGCGGCACGGGCATTCTGGTTTTGCCGCGCAGGCGAGGGACGCTGGTGCTGATGAAGTAGAGGGGAGCCGTCTGTGTCGTCCCTCGCCCTGCCATTCTGAAGGGGGCCGGGCGAGGGAGAAGGATTACGGCCTCACAGGAAGGAATAAGGGGTCGTTCATCCTAGAGCCGGAGTCGTAACTGTTTAGCGGATTCCGGCCCGCTTCACGAGGAGTCACGTTTGGGCAGGATGTCGGGGTCGTAGAGCGTGTCGGGCGGATGCGGTGCGGCCTGACGCTGAAGGAACTCGGCTGCCACGCGGGCGGCATGGGCATACAAGCGGTGTAAAGGCCTGCGGCAGAATGGGCGAGAGGCTGAAGACGGACAAGGGCGTGCAGCGGACGCTCGCCCGCGTCCGGCGCGCACTTGAAAGCGGCGTAAAGGCCTAATGTACAATGTACAACTACAACCCCTATGCCCCCTCGGACGAAGGGGCAGAACGTGAGGTTCTTCGTCTACATCCCGATGCCGCTCGCGGCCGCGATCGGCGTCGAGGGCGGCGAGGAGGTGTCGTGGGAACTGCTCGACCGGAAGGAACTCCACCTTGTGAGAGCGGCTCCGCCGCCGGTCAAGGCGGGAAAACGGAAATGAAGAAGGGCGGCCTGCGGTCAATCCGCCTGCCGCCCGTCATTTTCAGCGCAACCCGATGTCACGATACGACCCCTGGACCTCCGCTGTCCGGCTATGGGACTACAGTGTAATCATTTTGCATTATTGGTGAAAACCTCATTGGTGATAACCGAAGAACCGCGGTTTAAAAGCAAGAAGTCGAACGACCAATTGAAGTTGAACGTTTTTACACGTGGCTGCCCGTAAGAGTCGAGTTGTCCCGTCTCGTAGACGCCCTTGTCCGCGCACAAGAAGTAGCCGCGGCCGGGAACCGCTCCACCATCTTCCGTTATCGGCGTAAGGGCTCCTTGATACGAGAAGATCTTTGGACGAATAGGGGTCGTATATAGACATTAGACAAATAGCCGTTGATGCGGGTACGGCGGTATGGTACAGTATCGGCATGGCTAGACAGCTCAGGCATCATTTCGCAGGCGGGTGGTACCACATCACCACAAGGGGCATGGGGCGGCGGGAGATTTTTTCCGACGACCGCGACCGCGAACATTTCGTTGAACTTCTGGCGGGCATGGTGGAGCGCTACGGCGTGATTCTGCACGCCTACGTGCTGATGGAAAACCACTATCACCTGCTGATCGAGACGCCTGCGGGCAACGCCAGCCGGGCGCTGCAGTGGCTGAACGTGAGTTACGCGGCCTGGTTCAACGCGAAGCACGGACGATGCGGGCCGCTGTTCCAGGCGCGGTTCAAGAGCATCCCCGTCGAGAACGAGGGCTCGTGGGCGCTGGCGTGCAGCGTGTACATCCACCTGAACCCCGTGCGCATCAAGCCGCTGGGGCTCGGCAAGGAGGACCGGGCGCGTGAGAAGTCCGGGTTCCTGCCGGCGGAGCCGACTCGGGAGGAGGTCCGGGCCCGGCTGGCGAAGCTGCGCGGCCACCGCTGGAGCTCCTATCCCGCGTACGCGGGGTATACGGTCAAACCGGAGTGGCTGACGTGCGAAGCGGTCTGGAGACGGGGCGGGGCGGACGGCAAAGATTTGAAGGCGGAATACAGACGCTACTTAGAGGAGTATCTGCGGCAGGGCGTGGCCGAAGGGGCGTTCGCGCGGCTGACCGCCGCGGTGGCGATCGGCGGGACGGCGTTTGTCGAGGGGCTGCGCAAGAAGATTCCCAAACGTATGGGCGAAGGCACGAACGCGCGCGCGTGGCGGCGTCTCCTGCCCTTCGCCGAGGTCGTCAGGGCCGTCGAGGCGGTCAAGGGCGAGCCGTGGGCTGCGTTCGCCGACAGGAAGGGGGATTGGGGCCGCGACTTGGCGCTGTACGTCGGGCGGATGCGGTGCGGCCTGACGCTGAACGAACTCGGCCGCCACGCGGGCGGCATGGGCATACAAGCGGTGTCAAAGGCCTGCGGCAGAATGGGCGAGAGGCTGAAGACGGACAAGGGCCTGCAGCGGACGCTCGCCCGCGTCAGGCGCGCACTTGAAAGCGGCGTAAAGGCCTAATGTACAATGTACAACTACGACCCCTATGCCTCGTGATCAGGTTGTCACGACAGCAACTAGAGCATCTCAGACAACGGATTCCATTGCGGCGGTTGGTACGGCTGCCACAGCAGTGGATTCGATCCGAAGTATAAATAATTAAAATTATGGGGACTTCTGATGGTGAAAAACTGGATTGATAACGCAAACAAGAATATCCTGCTTCAACCGGTGATGGAGAAGCGTATTCGTAAGGTGTACAAAAGAATGCAAATCGCGGAGAAATCAGCGCGACATGCTTCTTTTATTTTGTACATATCTGTGAGCATCACGTTTTTTCTTGTTTGTGGTAATCTTCTAAAATGGTTTGATGTTTTTTTGTCTTTTTTGAAAAGTGGACTGTTGGTTAGTGGGTTTATAGTTACTACGTTTACAATTTGGTGTTATCAGACACTGGTTCCTTTTATAGAGGTGATACTAATAAAAGAGGGGCTAAAGAAATTGCGGTATCCTGAGTGGGAGTACCTTAGTTTTGTTGTACTTGATCGTCCCATAAGGAGTTCAAGACTTTTGTCTGATCCAACCGTTATTTTTATAATAGGACACCTTTTCAGGCGGAAAGGTTTTGATGTCGAAGCTAAAGAATTAATTGATAAGGCTGTTCGGCTTTACCCTTCTCTCGAAACGGTCACTTTATCAAAGGAAAAAACACTTTCGGCTGAAGATGAGAATTTTTTGGATTCAGAACTTGATCGGATCGTGAGAAATGGATTTGCATATAAGATTTGGAGACTTCCGCTTGTTCGTGGAATAGTCATTACGGTAGGAATTATTTCCATAGTGTTACATTTTGCCGTGCAACTCGTACGAATCTTTTATATGTCGGGTCAATAATTGCTAAAATGAGAAACCGAGATAGGGGACGTATCGTGACATCGAGACAAATGGATTTAACGCTGGATGGTAAGGAACGGTTTTGACATGAAAATGGCAAGTCATATTGACGCAGTATTGCTGGCTGTTCTGACAGCGGTCCCGATGTTGGACGAATAGGGGTCGTAGTTGTACATTGGATTGCGCTGAAAAAGTCGGTTGCGATAGGTGCCTATAGCCGGAGCTTCCGGTTTTTTGGCGGCCGTCATTTTGCGCTTTCCGTCGCGCCGGGCCAAGCCTGCGGTCGTTTTTCCCGTTTTCCGCCGGCACGGGCGATTTCAGCGGCACTCCGGCAAGTCCTGAGACCTCCCTTCTTGTTGGTTCATGCCATGTTGCGCGCCTCGGAGCACAGGCGGCGCGCCCAGCGTCGCAGATTGCACGCCGCGGCGGTGAACTGGGCTTGGAGTCCGGTCTTGGCCTGGCCAGACGAAGTCATAGCGGACGCCGTACTTCGCGTCGTCGATCCTGTCGCACCCCGATGGATCGCCGCTCGCGTCGGACGCGCCGCGGGTGTATAATTAATTTTATTGATTGGACGCGGAGACAAGACAGTCGAAAGGAGACGCGCATGAAAAAGATTCTGATTCTGACGGCGAGCCCGAAAGCGAACGGCAACACGAACACGATGGCCTCGGCCTTTGAGGCGGCGGCCATCAAGAAGGGCGCGTCGGTGACGCGGCTGGACCTGAACGCGGTGCGCGGCACGGGCTGCTGCGCCTGCATGGCCTGCCGCAAAACCTCTGACCGCTGCGTGCTGAAGGACGGGGTCGCCGAGGTGCTGGAGGCGTTCCGCACGACGGACGTGCTGGTTCTGGCCGCGCCGGTCTGGTGGCTGGACATCCCGGTTTCAATGCGCCGTTTCGTCGAGCGCTGGTATTCGCTGGTCGACGCGGCGTTCGCGCCGCGCCTGCCGGAGGGCAAGTCCGCGGTGCTGCTGCTGTCCCAGGGCGCGGACGAAGACAGCTTCAAGGACCTTCCCGCCCGCTACACGGAGATGCTGAACTGGCTGGGCATCACGGAGGTCCACACGGTGCGCCATTGCGCGGCGGACGAAAATCCGATCCGCGAGAGCGGCGTGCTGGACGCCGTCGCGACGCTCGCGCAGACGGTGGCGTGAGCGGGGCGGGGGACGCAACCCCGCGACGCGTGGCGCGCGGGGGATGGCGTGGGCAGGGGACGAAGACTCGGGAACGGAGAGGACAAGGGTGATGGGCACGGAACGGATCTGGTTGGCTGCGGCGATGGCGGGCGGCCTCATGGCGGGGAGCGCAGGGGCGGCGGATGAGCTGGAAAAGGGGTTCGCCGAGCCGCCGGCCTCGGCGCGGCCGCACACGTGGTGGCACTGGGTGGACGGCAACGTCTCGAAGGAGGGCATCACGGCCGACTTGGAAGCCATGGCCCGCGTCGGCGTCGGCGGGGCGCAGATTTTCAACGTGGGCACGGGTATGCCCCACGGCCCGATCCAATACAACAGCCCCGCGTGGACGGCGCTGGTGAAGCATGCCGCCAAGGAGGCGAAACGCTTCGGCCTCGAGCTCTGCATCCACAACTGTGCGGGCTGGTCGAGCAGCGGCGGGCCGTGGCTGAAGCCCGAGCAGGGCATGCAGGTGGTGGTGTCGGGCGACACGCGCGTGACCGGCCCGTCGCGTTTCGACGGCGCGCTCGCGCGTCCGCCCGCGAATCTGGACACGTACAGCGACATCGCGGTGCTGGCGTTCCCGACGCCGGCGGGCGAAAAGACCCGCATGGCCGATGCCCAGCCCGCCGTGACCGTGCTCGGCTCCGGCAAGCGCGCGGCGGAGGCGGCGGACGGACAGCGCGCGACGCTGACGCGGCTGCCGCTTCCCAAAGCCAAGGCGCCGACGGGCCTGCAGTTCCAGTTCGCGCAGCCCTTCCCCGCACGCATGCTGACGCTGGTCGTGCACGGGCCGTTCTGGCGGACCTACGGCGGCCGGCTCGAAGCGTCGGACGACGGGACGAGCTTCCGCACGGTGACGTCGTTCGCGCTGAACCTGGGCGAGGTGAAGCGCGTGGTGCCCTTCGCGCCGGTCTCGGCAAAGATCTACCGCGTGGTCTTCACGCGCGTCGACCCCGAGGTCAGCGGCCTGCCCGTCGCGGAGGCCGAACTCTCGGGCTGCGTCGCCATCGGCAACCTGCCCGGCAAAACGTTCGTGACGCACGACGGCGACTACCGTCCGACGGCGGTGCCGGACCTCGGCGACGAGAACCGGGTGGCGCGCGACCGCATCGTCGACCTCACCGGCAAGATGTCGGCAGAGGGCCGGCTCGCGTGGGACGTGCCGGCGGGCGACTGGACGATCCTGCGCGTGGGCTACACGCCCAACGGCCACAGGAACGCGCCGGCGCCGGCCGAAGGCGCGGGGCTGGAATGCGACAAACTCAATCCGGACGCGGCGCAGGCGTTCTGGGACGGCGGCATGGGGCCGTTGCTGGCCGAACTCGGGAAGGTCGCGGGCAAGTCGGACACGGGCCTCAACAACGTGCTGATCGACAGCTACGAGGTCGGGGCGCAGAACTGGACCCGCGGCTTCGCGGAAATTTTCAAGGCGCGCAACGGCTACGAGCTGACGCGCTTCCTGCCGGTGTTCAGCGGGCGCATCGTGGACGGCGACGAGATCACCGAGCGCTTCCTCTGGGACCTGCGCCGCACGGTGGCGGATCTGTTCGCGGCGAACTACGCGGAGAAGATGGCGGCGCTGGCGCACGGGGCCGGGCTGAAGCTCTCGGTCGAGCCTTACGGCAACGGGCCGTTCGAAGACATCCAGTACGGCCGTGCGGGCGACATCCCGATGAGCGAGTTCTGGGCGGGCAAGGGCGCGCTGTCGGCGGGCAACGCCAAGCTGGCGGCGTCGGTCGCGCACATCAACGGCCGGGCGGTCGTCGGCGCGGAGTCGTTCACCGTCGACGCCGCCGCCGGCAAGTGGCAGAAGGATCCCTATTCGATCAAGGCGCTCGGCGACGTGGTGTACTGCGGCGGTGTGAACCGCATCATCTACCACCGTTTCGCGCATCAGCCGTGGACGGGCCCGACGCGCTATCCGGGCATGACGATGGGGCCGTGGGGGATCCACTTCGACCGTACGGTCACGTGGTGGGAGCAGGGCGCGGCGTGGCTGACCTACCAGGCGCGCTGCCAGCACCTCCTGCAGTCCGGCCGGTTCGTGGCCGACGTTCTCTTCTATTGTGGCGAAAGCGCGCCGAACAGCCTGCGCGCCGGCGAGTTGCCGCCGGGATACGATTACGACGGGTGCGACACGTTCGCGCTGAAGCAGCTGACGGTGAAAGACGGCCGCGTCGTGCTGCCGTCGGGCATGAGCTACCGCCTGCTGGTGCTGCCGGGCGACAAGGCCATGACGCCCGACACCCTCCGCGTGATCGGCAAGCTGGTCGAGGCCGGCGCCGCCGTGGTCGGCCCCAAGCCCGAGAAGTCCTGCGGTCTGCGCGGCTATCCGGCGTGCGATGAGGAGTCCAGGCGGCTGGCGGACGAGGTCTGGGCCAAGGGCGTGCGGGCGCAGTCGCCGAAAGAGGCGCTGGCGGCGCTCAAGGTGCAGCCCGATTTCACGGCCGAAAACGCGGCGCACGTGCGGTACATTCACCGCCGCGTGGACGGCGCGGAGGTCTACTTCGTGGCGGACTCGAAGCCGGTCGCCGACGAGGTCGAGTGCTCGTTCCGCGTGAGCGGAAAGGTGCCCGAGCTGTGGCATCCGGAGAGCGGCACGATCGAGCGTGCGCCGGTCTACACGGACCGCGACGGGCGCACGACGCTGCGGCTGCGCTTCGAGCCGGCGGGATCGTTTTTCGTGGTCTTCCGCCGCGCGGCCTCGGGCGATCCGGCTGTGGCCGTGCGCGCCGAGATCAAGGCGGATGCGCGGCAGGCGGCGAAGCCGGTCTACGAACTGGCGATCCTCAAGGCCGAGTACGGCGCGTTCGACGACAGCGAGGACGCGGAACCCGGCTGCGTAGACGTGACGAAGGCGGTGCAGCGGCTGGTCAAGCGCGGGACGCGCAGCATTCCAGCCACGAACGATCTGGGCGGCGATCCGGCCTCCAACGTGCCCAAGGAAATGAAGATCGACTACACCTTGAACGGCGAAACCAAGAGCGTCAAGGTCAGGGAGCGCCAGAACGTCGAGCTGCCGCCCGGGGCCGTGGTCGAGCGCGCCGTGTACGGCGTGATTCCGGAGCACCCCGCGCCGAAGCCGGCCAAGCACGATCAGACGGTCGACGTCACCGCCAAGCTTGCCGCGCTCGTGAAGGACGGGGCGCTGTCGGCCAAGATCGACAACGCGCTGGCCGGGCGCGACCCCGCGAGCATGACGGTGAAGGAGCTGCGGCTCGACTACCGCTACCGCGGGCAGACGAAGCATGTGCGCGTGGCCGAGAACGCGCTGCTGATGTTGCCGGAGGAAAGCGGCAGCGGCGCGGCGGCTCCGGATTACGAGCTGGCGGCTGACCGCGACGGCGCGGTCGAGGTGCGGGCGTGGAAGCCGGGGACGTTCGAGGTCGTGACCGCCTCGGGCAAGACGCTGAAAGCGACGGCGGACGCGGTGCCCGCGCCGGTCGAGGTGTCGGGGCCGTGGACTCTGAACTTCCCGCCGAACTGGGGCGCGCCGGAGAGCGTGACGCTCGACAGGCTGATCTCGTGGACCGAACACGCCGACGAGGGCGTGAAGTATTTCTCGGGCACGGCCACGTACGTGAAGACGTTCGAGTGGGCAGCCAAGAAGCAGAAGACGGAGCGCTACGTACTCGATCTGGGTGACCTGAAGAACCTCGCCGAGGTGGAGCTGAACGGCCAGAAGCTCGGCGTTCTCTGGAAGCCGCCGTTCCGCGTGGACGTGACCGACGCGCTGCGCAAGGGCGGGAACACACTGAAGGTCAAGGTGACGAACCTGTGGCCGAACAGGCTGATCGGCGACGAGATGAAAACGGACGACCGCGAATGGGCCGGGGCGCATGTCAAAGAGATCCCGCAATGGGTGCAGGACGGCAAGCCCAGCCCGACGGGACGCTTCACCTTCACCACGTGGCACCACTGGACGGCTGATGACGATCCGCTGCCGTCGGGTCTGTTCGGGCCTGTTCAGATCAGGACCGTCGGGCGGGTGGCGGTCAAGTAAAGACAGACAGGAAAAATACGCGCTTCTCTTCTCATTCCTCAGCCGGCTGAGATCGGCACAACGCGACCAAAACCGGTTGCCCCGGATGCGTGGATTCCGCGGACGAAGACGGGGCGCATCCCCGTTTCACTTGCTTGCTGGTCCGCGTCGGGCCGTCCGGGTCGGCGCGGGGATGTTCACTTCCGCTTATAACGTAACTGTGACGCCTCCAGAGACAGTTCGGTGACCTCCTCGACGAGGAGTCTGAACTTTTTGTAGGTCTCGACCTCCCTCTTGACGGCGGCGAGATTGTCCG
>Ga0209098_1000090_pt1 | contig 96442 bp, 74 predicted proteins | sample AD_JPNHW1_MetaG_FD_184429 | JGI IMG/M metagenome (GOLD analysis project Ga0209098, IMG submission 184429) | Active sludge microbial communities of municipal wastewater-treating anaerobic digesters from Japan - AD_JPNHW1_MetaG (SPAdes) (version 2) | ecosystem: Engineered > Bioreactor > Anaerobic...
TTGATTAATAATTGCTTATAGTGTTAAATAGTTTTAAATTTATCACTAGTTTGGCTTCGAATTAAAAACACCTAAACTTTAATAACTGACTATATGAGAAAAGAGCATTTAATTAGGAGAATTATTTTCCTATTTGCCTTTTTCATGTATTGTAATTTTTCATTTGGACAAGGAATAACTGTAAGTGGTACCGTTAAGGACAATACAGGGACTCCTATTCCTGGGGTTACAATACTGATTAAAGGTACTTCAAAAGGTACAACTACCAATATCGATGGTAAGTATTCTATCCAAACCGAATCTAACAGTACTCTTGTTTTTAGTTTTATTGGTTATGCTACAGAAGAGGTTGCTGTTAATGATCGTGCTGTGATCGATTTGGAGCTAAAGGCCGCAACCGAATCTCTTGATGAAGTTGTTGTTATTGGTTATGGAACAACTAAAAAAACAGACCTAACAGGATCTGTTACTGCAGTTAGTTCTAAAGACTTTAACAAAGGAGCAATTACTTCGCCTCAAGAACTTTTAGTTGGTAAAACCGCTGGAGTAGTAATTTCTACTAGTGGTGGTGCACCTGGAACGGGAGCAACCATTAGAATTAGAGGAGGTTCCTCTTTAAGAGCATCTAATGATCCTCTATTAATTATTGATGGTGTACCTATTGATAACAATAATGTATCTGGTAGTTCAAACCTATTATCATTTATTAACCCTAATGACGTTGAATCAGTAACAGTACTAAAAGATGCTTCTTCAACAGCAATTTATGGTTCAAGGGCTTCTAATGGTGTAATTATTATTACGACCAAAAAGGGAAAAACAGGAACTCCATTTAAAATATCATACGATGGAAGCACTTCCATTGCTAGCGCTATTAAATTTGTAGATGTTTATTCAGGTGACGAAATTCGTCAAATTGCTTTTGATCATCCTGAATTATATGATGCTGATTCATATGACATTCTTTGGAATGGTAATACAAATTGGCAAAAACAAATTTTCCGCACTGCTGTTTCACATGATCATAACATGACCTTAACAGGAGCATATAATGAATTACCTTATCGTGCTTCTATAGGTTATACTGACCAAAACGGTATTTTAAAAAATACTGACATGCAGCGTATAACTGGTTCTATTAGCGTAGATCCTAAGTTCTTAAAAAACACCTTAAAGGTTAGTGTTAATGCTAAAGGGATGTACACCAAAAACAATTTTGGTGATGATGGTTCAATTGGTTCTGCTATTAATATGGACCCAACAAAACCTATAAGAGATGGTAATAGAGCATCAAATGGTTATTTCCAATGGGTAAATTATGATGCAAGCCTTGGAACAGCCAACCCAGTTGAGCAATTAATGGAGTCCGACAACCATTCAAAAGTAAAGAGATTTATTGGTAATATTCAACTTAACTATCAGCTACCTTACATTCAAGGTCTAAATGCTAACTTAAATTTAGCTACTGATTATTATGAAAGTGAAGGCCATAATAATAGAAACTATATGTCACCTAGCGTTCTTACTAATCCATACTGGGGAAAAATAAATACATATAGTGCTCACAACTATAATAATCTTTTAGACTTCTACTTAAATTACAATAAGGATTTAAGCCAAATTTACAGTAAAGTTGAAGCTACAGCAGGTTACTCATGGCAGCATTTTGAGCGCAAAAGTAAAAGTTACACTACCGGTTATCACTACTTTGGTGACCCAGTTCAAATAGATAGAACCTCACCTATTACTGAGAACTATTTAGTTTCCTTCTTTGGTCGTATCAACTATACCTTTAAAGAAAAGTACTTACTAACTTTCACTATCCGCGACGATGGTTCTTCGCGTTTCTCGAAAGATAACCGTTGGGGGCTTTTCCCATCGGCAGCACTTGCATGGAAAATCAAGGATGAATCATTCTTAAAGGGAGTTAGTGCAATATCTAACCTGAAACTTAGATTAGGTTGGGGTGTTACAGGTCAACAAGATATTAACAGCGGGGATTATCCATACCAAGCACAGTATATAACTTCAGCCACTGGAAATTACTATATTATTGATGGTCAATATATACCAACTTTAAGACCAAACCCTTATGATCCAAACATCAAATGGGAGCAAACAACTACTCAAAATGTTGGGTTAGACTTTGGGTTATTTAACGAACGTATTACCGGATCTGTTGAGTTTTACAAACGCGTAACCGATGATTTGATAAATGAAGTTACTATCCCTACTGGATCAAACTTTAAAAACACGTTAGTAACCAATGTAGGTAGCTTAGAGAATAAAGGGGTTGAACTATCGTTAAACCTTGTTCCTATTTCAAAAAAGGATATGAGTTTAAACATAGGATTTAACTTAACATATAACAAAAATGAAGTTACCAAACTATTAATGAGTGACGATCCAAACTTTATTGGAATTCTTTATGGTGATGCATTTACTGGTCAAAAACAAGTTACTCGAGTAGGTTATCCTGCATACTCATTCTTTGTAAACAAACAAGTTTATAATAGCAATGGCGACCCAATTGAAGGCTTATACGTTGACCTTTCTGGAAATGGTGGCACCGTTAATGGTGACAACTCGGATAAATACATCTACCACAATCCATCACCTGACTACTTACTAGGCTTTTCTGCACGCTTCTCCTATAAAAAATTCGATTTCTCTGCATCATCACGTGCTAGCATAGGCAACTATGTTTACAACCAAGTTGCAGCAGGTGCTTCTTACGATCAGATGTATCAAATTGGTTATTGGAAGAATTTCCCTAAATATTTAGACGACACCAAGTTTGTTAAACGTCAATTCACCAGCGACTATTTTGTTGAAAACGCATCATTCTTCAAACTAGACAATGTTAGCGCAGGTTACCTTTTCGAAAATGTTTATGGCAAAATTAATGTACGATTGAGCTTTACTGTACAAAACGTGTTAACTATAACTAAATATTCAGGAATTGACCCTGAGGTTCCAAACGGTATTGATAATAATTTCTATCCAAGACCCAGAACCTATATGTTTGGTCTAAGTATTAACTATTAATATTCTAATAATCAATGGATATGAATAACAAATATATATTTCTAGGAATCTTTCTTACATTGATAATGATAACATCATGTGTGAAAGATTTGGATGTAAGCCCTAAGGATCCTAATATAATACTATCGGGGAACCTTGGTGACGATCCAAAATATGCTAAAGAGGTTTTAGCAAAAATTTATGCAAGTTTCATTATATCTGGACAAGGAGGTTCATATGGTGATGATATTACCGCATCAGATGGAAACTTCTTCACTACCACAAGAGCCTTATGGAATCTTCAGGAAATAACTACCGATGAGGCTATTTGCGCATGGGGTGATGTTGGTATTGCTGATTTAAATACTCAAACATGGAGTTCAAGTAATCCATTTCTTACAGCTGTTTATCAAAGGTTAGGCTTAAGTATTACCTATGCTAACAGTTTTATAAGCTATACAAATGGAAGCTCTGATCCAGATATTATTCGTTATAATGCTGAAGCTCGCTTTTTAAGAGCTCTTGCCTACTCATGGTATATGGATCTTTTTGGAAATCCTCCATTTACCACTGAAGCTGACGGTGTTGGAAAATTCTATCCAAAGCAATTAGATCAAGACATGACTATAGCAAGACAGAAACTATTTACCTACATCGAATCTGAATTACATAGCATTATGCCTAAACTGGGTGCACCTCGTTACTCCTACCCACAAGCCGATAAAGGTGCTTGCTGGATGCTTCTTGCAAGAAACTACCTGAATGCTAAGGTTTATACTGGTACCGCACAATGGGATAGCTGCGTTAAATATTCCGACAAAGTAATTAACGAAGGTGGTTACTCACTTGCAACAGACTATAGAAAGAATTTCTGTGCCGATAACGATGGTCCAAGTAATTCTGAAATGATCTTTGCATGGGCTCAAGATGGAGTTAATATTCAAGGTTATGTTGGAACCACTTTTATTATTGAATCAAGTAGTGATGCTAAATACATTAAAGCAGAAAGATTCCACGGGTTAACCTCAAACACAAACTGGAACGGAAATAGATCAAGGGTTGATTTCTTTGACATTTTAGTTGATACACTTACAACTTATAGTGGAGCTCCAGTTCCTTCAGCAACCTATGCTGATAGTATTTTCGCTCAATGCAAAGATACCAGGGTATACATGAAGCTTAAGAAAAGCAAAAACATTCCTAGTGCATCATCAAGTGGCGATTACGGTGTAGGTGTATATAAATTTACTGCTTTAAATTCCGATGGTTCAAGACCTGCAACCTATAATACTGCTTATGCTTGTACCGATTTCCCAATATTCCGTTTGGCTGATGCATACCTAATGAGGGCTGAAGCAAAATACAATCTTAATAATGGCGATGCTACAGCATTGGCTGATGTTAACTATATTAGGGATAGAGCATATAAAGCAGGTGCTTTTGGTTCTAACGCTGCAAACCATCTTGTAGCTTTAACTCCTGATTTGATTTTAAAAGAACGCGGTCGCGAGTTCTACTATGAAGCTCAAAGACGTACTGACTTAGTTCGTTTTGGTAAGTTTACTGGTAGCAGTTACCTTTGGACTTGGAAAGGTGGAACCCATGAAGGTACTAGTACCGATAGTCACCTTGATGTTTTCCCAATCCCAGCAGATGAGGTTTCAGCAAATCCAAATATCCACCAAAACCCTAATTACTAAACCTATAAACTTATAAGCAATGAAAAAATATATCTATTTAGCGTTTATTGGGTTGATTGGTCTTTTTGCTAGCTGCGAGAAGGAAGGAACAAAGGTTGAGATGTTTGATAACCCTATTGTACCAACAATTAAGACCCTACCTGATTTGACTCTTTTAAGGGCTAATGCGACAGACACCCTTAAAATTGTTGGAACTCCGCTTAACCCAGGCTTTGTTTCATCTGCTACCTACTATCTTGAGGCTTGCCCTGCAGGTGATGGATTTGAAAACAAAGTTATCGTATACTCTGGCGTTCAGGATACCGCTATAATTATGACTGTTAGCGATATTAATGGTATGCTTCTAAAAAAATTCACAGCAGATGCAGTTTCTTCAGCTGATTTTAGAATTCGTGCTGTTATGCTTGTTGATGCTGGGACTGGGGCTTGGGGTACAAGTACTGACCCAATGGTTTACACCTCAGAAGATTCCACAGTTGATATTACAACCTACGGGCTACCTCGTTTAGATTTACTAAACTCTGGTAGAACTCAAAAAATCGAGTCTGCTTTAGGTAATGGTAAGTACAAAGGTTTTGTTAAACTTAATACAGCAAACCCTTTTACACTTAAAGATCCCGATACAAATATAGAGTATGGTGGAAGCGCTGGCACACTTGCAGTTTCCGGTAGTGCTATTGCACCTGCTGGTGATGGTTGGTATAGGTTAACTGCTGATATTAATGCTTTAACCTACGATATGGAATCGTTTATGATTGGTTTAGTTGGCTCTGCCACACCTAATGGCTGGGGAACTCCAGATTCAAAAATGGATTATGATGCTCAAAGCGGAACATGGTCAATTACTACTGATCTTATTGCTGGAGAAATCAAATTCAGGAAGAACGATGGATGGTCATGGAACCTTGGTGGAACTGCTGATAAACTAGAGCACAATGGTTCGAATATCGCAGTAACCGCTGGTAACTATACAATTACATTAACAATTACCAACGAAACAGCTGGTTCTGAAGCAGGAACATGCACTATTGTGAAGAACTAGTTCGAATAACAAAAAGAGAAAAGTATATGAAAACATACAAATTACTAATGGTTCTTGTTATTGCTTCAGTTGTAATTGCTGCATGTACAAAGGAACCTGAAAACACCAAGCTAAACCCAAAAATTTCGACCTCACAGTATAAAAACTTAACCTCTGACTCTGTAATAGTTTATGGATTTATTATTTCATCAGGGAGCGGTTTTTCTGAAAGAGGTATCTGTTATGGTTTAACTGAAGATCCAACTACAGCTGATAATGTTGTGGTTTGTGAAGAAGAAAGCACAAAATCTACATTCTCAGTTATGCTTAGCGGCCTAACTCGTCTTACTACTTATCATGCACGTGCATATGGAATTAATGGTAGTACTACTATTTATGGTGAAGATATAACTATTACTACACCTGCAGCGCTTCCTGTATTAGCAAATATAATTGTACCAACATTGACTGCAACTACCAATAAAGGAGTTACTTGTTCTACAGATATCGATATTACAGATGATGGCGGTCCTGATGCAACTGCAGATATTACAAAAAGAGGAGTTGTGTACAGTACAACTGCAAACCCAACAATTAGTAGCTCAAAAACAGAAGAAGGAACTGGTGCTGGCGCGTTTACTAGCTTATTGGAAAACCTTGAGGGAAATAAAACCTATTACCTAAGGGCGTATGCAACAAACACAATTGGAACTAGTTACAGTAACCAAGTTAGCTTTACAACTCCTAAAACTTATGCAACCTGTACCACTGTTGCTCCAACGGCAATAAATAAAACAACTGCAACATTCCATGGGTTAATTAATAGTAATGGTGGTGAAACTATCTCTCAAAGCGGTTTTTGCTATAGTTTAACTGCCGACCCAACTATTGCTGATACTAAGGTTGTTGTTACTGCAGTAAATAATACGCTTACTGCTGAAATTACAGGTTTAACAGCAAATACAACTTATCACGTACGTGCTTTTGTTACAAATAGTGTTGGTACAAACTACGGTGCCGATATGTCTTTCACTACCTTAGCTAATATTACTAAGTTTTGGGTAGTTGGCGGTTATAATGGTTGGGACAATAGCGATGCCGCTCTTTATATCATATCAACTGCAACTGATCCTGAATCTCAAGGGTATATTAACTTCACAAGCACTGGTGCATTTAAGCTAACTACAGATCATAGCTGGGATAATGCTCATACATTTGGTGATGATGGAACAGCTACTGGAAAACTTGCTAATCCTGGTTCTGATATCTCTGTTCCAGCAATCGGTTACTATTTAGTTAAAGCTAATGCATCTGCAATGACTTACTCTTTAACAGCAACAACTTGGGGTATAATTGGTGATGCTACTCCTGGTGGTTGGGGTGCTCAAACCGATATGGCTTATAATGCTACAACTAAAGTATTCTCCTTAGCTGCACATTTAACCAGTGGTGGTGCATTTAAGTTCAGAGGTACGTCAGATTGGAATGTAAACTATGGTTCTACCAATGGTTCTACCCTAGTTGCAGGTGGTGATAATATTGCAATAACTTCAACAGATGATTATGCTATAACTCTTGATCTAAGCCATCCTAACGCTTATACATATAGTGCAAACAGATGGGGTTTGATTGGTGATGCAACAGGTAGCTGGAGCGCTGATCAAAATATGGCATGGGATGCAGTTAATCATGTATTCACTATCACACTTGATTTGGTTGTTGGTGAAATGAAGTTCAGAGCAAATGATGATTGGGTAGTTGATTTAGGTGGTAATATTAGTGCACTTACCGCTGGTGGTGCAAATATTGCTGTTAGCACTGCTGGTAACTATACAATCACTCTCGATCCATGGGGATTAGTAGCAACTATTACTAAAAACTAAAATATGTTTACTAAGAAAGGCTGTCCTATAATTTGGACAGCCTTTTTTATATCATAAACAAGTTAATACCACAGAAATGAAAACGAATATCTTAACAAAAGTTTTCCTCATCATCTTAATAATATTTTCTTTTATAAACGGCAACGCCCAAATGGTTACAGTTAGTCCAGCTCTCCCAACTGAAGCCGATCAGGTTGTTGTCACTTTGAATACCTCTTTAGCAACAGGACAATCTATTCTTAACTATACAGGGGATGTATATGCGCATACAGGAGTAAAAGTTGAAGGGAGTAATGATTGGGCATACGTAAAGGGTGCATGGGGAAATAATAGCACTCAACCCAAACTTACAAAAACTGGAACATACACTTACACTCTTACCATTAGCCCCAACATTAGAACATATTATGCAGTACCAGCAGATAAAAAGATTACAAAACTTTGCTTTGTTTTTAGAAGTAGTGATGCTTCAAAGCAAACCTCACCTGATATTTTATATAATGTTTACGAACAAGGACTAACAGTTGATATAACCAGTCCAACAACTGACAAACCCGTTTTCGAGAAAGATTCACCCGTTTCAATTCAAGTCAACGCAAACAATTCTTCAGAATTAAAAGTTTATATTGATAATGTTGAAGATACAACTACAAACCTTTCTTCTCTTGCTTACAATATCACCGCTAAAGACTATGGTAAACATTGGATTAAAGCGGTTGCAACATATTTAACTGATGTAAAAAAAGACTCCGTTTATTATATCGTTCGAACTCCTGTTACTTCAGAAGCACTCCCAAGCGGGCTAAAACTTGGTGTAAATAAAATTGATAATAGTACTGTTACTTTGGTTCTTAACGACCCCCCTGCTTTAAAAACATACTGCTATGCAATAGGTAACTTTAGTAATTGGGTAGTTGATGATCAATTTTACATGAAACGCACACCCGATGGGAAATACTACTGGATAACTATAACAGGTCTCAACCCAGATAAAGAATATATATACCAGTACTTTCTCGATGGTCAAATTCGTTTAGCCGATCCATACTGTACAAAAACAAGTGATCAAAACGATAAATACATTAGTACAACAAACTACCCCAATCTTATTTCATATCCTACTGATAGTACAACAGGAGTAGCTTCAACTTTCAAAATAAACGAAGAAGCTTACACATGGAATTCTACAAGTTTTACTCCTCCTGAAAAGAAGGATTTGGTAATATATGAATTACATCTACGCGATTTTACTAGTGGTGACTATATTAAAACAGCAATGGATTCAATCAGCTACCTAAAGAAGCTTGGTGTTAATGCCATTGAACTAATGCCAATTAACGAATTTCAGGGAAATGATAGCTGGGGTTATAACCCATCATTCTACTTTGCTCCCGATAAAGCCTATGGTACAGCAAACGATTACAAAGCATTTATTGATGAATGTCATAGTCAAGGAATTGCAGTAATTATGGATATTGTTCTAAACCACTCCTACGAAGAATCACCGCTGGTTCAGATGTATTACAATTCCTCTACCTATAAGGTTACTAGTGATAATCCTTGGTATAATGTAACTAGTCCTAATCCTGACTACTCATGGGGTTACGACTTTAACCATCAAAGTGTTTACACAAAACAATTCGTTGATAGCGTCCTAACCTACTGGCTAGCAGAATACAAGTTCGACGGTTTCCGTTTTGATTTTTCAAAAGGGTTAACGAATACAGCAGGGAATGGATGGGCGTATGATACTCAGAGGATAATAAACCTCAAACATTATGCGGATAAAATATGGGCGACAAACCCTAATGCTTACCTTATCCTCGAGCATTTTTGTGATAATAATGAGGAAAAAGAACTTTCCAATTACTTAAGTGGGATGATGCTATGGGGTAATCTTAATTACAATTATGGCGAAGCATCGATGGGATGGGTATCAACATCCGATTTCTCTGGCATATCATATCAGAATCGAGGGTGGACAAAACCATACCTTGTTGGTTATATGGAAAGTCATGATGAAGAACGAATGATGTATCGAAATGAAAACTACGGCAATAACGCATTCTCAAATTACAATATCAGAAATACTGCTATTGGATTGAATAGATGCAAATTAGCTGCAACGTTCTTCTTTATAGTACCTGGTCCAAAAATGATTTGGCAGTTTGGCGAGCTGGGTTACGATATCTCAATTGATTATAACAGTAGAGTTGGTCGAAAACCAATACATTGGGAATACTACAATGATTATAATCGCTTCTTACTTTTCAGCACATACGCCCAACTCATTAGGCTAAAAGAGAATTATGATGTTTTTAAAACTGAAAACTACACCATTTCATTCTCAGGCGCTACAAAATGGATAAAACTAATTGGTAGCGATATGAATGCCGTTGTAATGGGGAATTTCGATATTTCAACCCAACCATTTTCTCTCGAATTCCCTTCTTCTGGTAAATGGTATGAGTATTTCACACAAGATTCTATTGATTTAACAACAACTACAGCAAACCTCAGCTTTGCACCAGGGGAATACCGCCTTTATACTTCGAAGCGTATTATTGGTCACGATATATTCCCCGAAGGTATTGATGATAATTCAATAATTACTGGCAATGAATCAATTGCAATATGGCCAAATCCAAACAATGGTAGCTTTGAAGTAGCATTTAATTGTAGAAGAAGTGAAAGTGCTACAATTTCTGTTTTCTCAATTGTTGGTCAAAAGGTTTATGAACAAAGGATTGATAAACCAAATGTTGGAGTTAATACTATAAATATTAATTTAGATTCTGGACTTTCACCTGGAATATATCTAGTTAAATTACAAACTGGTAGGCAAATAAGCACAGGAAAACTAATAGTTCGATAAAAAGAAGTCCGGGAAATCCCGGACTTCTTTATTTTAATAAAAACTGGTAGGAAACTATTCGAAATTACTCATCTATAATCTAATTTGCATCATAATTCAAAACCCAAACCTATGAAACATTTTCTTATATTTCCTTTATTGGTAATTTTTACCCTAGCTTTCTCAAGCCAGATTCTGGCTCAAGAAAAAGTAGAAATTAGTAAAGGGTGGAAGTTCATTCAAGGTGATAACCTTGAATATGCAAATCCTGATTTTAGCGACTCAAACTGGAAACCTATTGAGGTTGACAGAATATGGGAATCACAGGGGGTTGACCCATATGATGGATTTGCTTGGTACAGAATAAAATTTGTTATTCCTTCTAGTTTAAAAAAGAGTGCCTACCTAAAGGATAGCCTCAAGGTTTTCCTTGGGAAGATTAATAATTTCGATCAGGTATTCCTAAACGGACAGATGATAGGGGAAAATGCTAAGAATGTTCCTATAGGGTATAAGATCGATACCATGTTCCTTAAGGCTCCAATGCAGATGTACGACGTTATCAGAAGGTATATGATATCTGTAAACGACCCTCGTATTCTTTGGGATAAAGAAAATACTTTAGCGGTTAGGGTTTACGATCAAGGTGGTCAAGGTGGAATTTACACTGGTAGCCAGGTAGTCGAGTATCCAAAACTTGGTGAATATATCAAAATGGATAACGTTTCACGTCCATTTATATTTAGCGGTAGTAATGTTAACAAATCATTCACAATAAAAAACATAAATAAATCTCTCACTATAAAAGGAACTTTTGTTATTTCTGCAATTGGTAAAGTTTCAGGGAAAACTATTTTCAATCAAAAAAGTGAGCTCTCATTAAAACCAGCTGAATCAAAAGAGTTCAGCATCTCACTCAACAACCTCGACCAATCAGCCCTAATTACCTATGAGTTTAAGTTTTCGGAAACAAATGATGTTTATTCTTACAAAGAAGAAAGCCCCTACGTATTAACTCCTACTAGCCCTGAAACACCCAAAATTAATGGTGCAAAGGTTTATGGTGCTCGGGTTGGGAAACCCTTTATGTTCACAATAGCCGCTACAGGCGTTCGTCCAATGAACTTTGATGCAAAGAATCTCCCAAAAGGTTTATCTATTAATAAAAAAACAGGGATAATCACAGGGCGCGTAAACGAAACCGGCGACTATAAAGTAATTCTTGTTGCTGAAAATGCTAAAGGGAAAGCCGAGAGTGAATTGATAATTAAAATAGGAGATAAAATAATGCTTACCCCTCCCCTAGGCTGGAACAGCTGGAATGCTTGGGGTCTTTCAGTTGATGAAGGAAAGGTTATTGCAAGCGCAAAAGTATATAAAGAAAAGGGGTTGATGAATCACGGTTGGACATTTATCAATATTGATGATGGTTGGGAATACTATGCTGACCAAGAACCCAAACGTGATCCTTGGGGGTATATTAATACAAATAGCAAGTTCCCAAATATGAAATCCCTTGGCGATAGCATCCATTCAATGGGTTTAAAGTTTGGTATTTATAGTTCGCCTGGGCCATTAACCTGTGGAAACTATGCTGCTAGCTACCAATGGGAGCAACAAGATGCCTTCTCTTATGCTTATTGGGGTGTTGACTATCTTAAATACGATTGGTGTTCTTACGAGAATATTGCAGGGAAAGACACTTCTCTTGAAATGTATATGAAGCCATATTTTGTAATGCGATATGCATTAGATAAAGTAGATAGAGATATCGTATTTAGCCTATGTCAGTATGGAATGGGTAAAGTTTGGGAATGGGGAGATAAGGTTGGTGGAAATCTTTGGAGAACTACAGGGGATATCACTGATACTTGGGAAAGCATGAAAGAAATTGGTTTTAACCAAGTTGCTAACCAACCTTATGCAAAACCCGGAAACTGGAACGACCCCGATATGCTTGTTGTTGGCTGGGTTGGCTGGGGTCCAAATTTACATCCTTCAAGATTATCACCAGACGAGCAGTACACACATATCAGCTTATGGAGTTTGCTTTCAGCACCCATGCTAATTGGTTGTGATTTAACCCGCCTCGATCCATTCACTCTCAACTTATTAACCAACGATGAAGTACTTGCAATAGACCAAGATCCACTTGGATATCAAGCCAAGCAAGTTATAAAAGATAAGGATATTCAAGTTTGGGTTAAGAATCTTGCTGATGGAACCAAAGCAATTGGAATTTTTAATCTTGGAGATAAAACTGAGAAATATACTCTAAACCTAAATGCAATAGACCTAAAGGGAAATCAGAATTTACACGATTTATGGAGACAGAAAGATTTAGGTTCATTTACAGGAAAGTTTGATACTAAGATTCCTTCGCATGGAGTTTTTTTGTTTAAAACAAAATAGGCTACAACTATAAACCATAAAGCCCAGCTATCTGCTGGGCTTTATTTTTGGCGTTAGTATAAATCTACTTTAATCCATAAATAGTATAGTGGCCAATTAAGACACCCTTAGCATTTTGAATCCAAACTGAACATGTTGTGTTCCCTAAATTATCACCAAAGTGAATTTCAATACCTTGTCCATCTGTACAAGCTAGTTCTAAAGGAGAACCTACATCTACCTGCCCACTATTACCTACTGAAATATTGCCATCTTGCGACTGATACCAATAAAAGCAAGGGGTGTTGTCCTTGTTCGTGTTTGTGATAACCAACAATAGAGCCCCTTTTACTACCTGCAATGCAAGTTCAAAATCCATACTTGTTGAAACAATGTTACCGGGTGCTGACAGAAATATTTTCCCCATTGTGAAGCCCGCTCCTGTAACCTTTGTTGCAAGTCCGTTTGACAAGTCCGTACTAGAAACTTTTGTTGAAAGGCCATCTTTTAGGGCTTTTTCAGTAGTTGCTTTTACTTGGCTTGTTCCATTATATGAATCGCTAAGCATTACAGCACCTTTTACGGTTGTTGAAGCATCAGATATTGAAATAGTAGCTGCACCACCAACAAGCAGCCTAGTAGTATTGCTTAATGAAATTGGGCTTGTTGCAGATAAAAGACCAGTGGTTAATGTTGTGGTAGAGATTGGCGAACCATTTACCCTAAAGTCACCTGTAATATTTATATCTCCTACCACATCGAGTTTATAGCTAGGAGTTAATGTTCCCAGACCAATTCTTCCTAACGAGAAATCTCCATAGATCAAAGGAGGAGCAGGTGCAGTAGGCGATAATGTTGTAGAGTTTGCGATCCAAAGTTTATTTGAGCCAATCTCACGATAACCAGCATTATTACCTATCAACACATTTCCACTACCCGAGGTAAGAGAAAAACCAGCCAGATATCCTATTACAACATTATTATCTCCTTCTGTTATGTTATAGGCTGCTTTATCACCAAAAAATGTATTAAAAGATGCGTCATACCCGTTATTGTGTTCCTCGCCACTCCTACCAGCATCAATACCTACAATACTATTTCCAAAACCATTTTCGATAAAATATCCTGCGTTTGTCCCAATAAAAACATTTTCCTTACCAGTAGCAATTTTGTATCCAGCATTTATTCCCATAAATGTATTGAATGAACCATCCCACATACCACCACCTTGCAAATTATATCCCGCATTCTGTCCAATCATTACATTATACTCTTGTGTAGTATGATTCTTTCCTGCTGATTCTCCTATTAGAACGTTTACATTTCCGGTTGTAAGTGAATATCCCGCATTATTCCCAATAGCGATATTGTAGTTACCATTACTTGAATAACCAGCACTAGTGCCAATAAATACATTGTTAGCTCCAGAGGTATTGCCAGCACCACTCTGATGGCCAACAAAGACATTGCTAGAACCTGTTGTATTTGCCAACCCCGCATTATATCCCATAAAAGAATTGTATTGACCGCTTGTATTAGCTTTTCCAGCTTGATAACCAAGAAATGAGTTGTAACTAGCGTTATTTGTATATCCTGCATTATAACCAAGAAAAGTATTGTATTCACCCGTTGAATTAGTATATCCACTTTGATTACCTATAAATACATTACTAGAGCCACTAATATTCCCATATCCAGCATTATACCCCATAAATGTGTTTTTTTCACCCGTCGAGTTAGTCCTCCCTGCGCGATACCCAATGAATGAGTTAAAACTTGCGTTATTAGTTAAACCTGTTTGATACCCAAGAAAAGTGTTATTACCACCAACTATATTGTTATAGCCACTAGAAGTTCCAATAAAAACATTGTTTGCTCCTTCGGTATTGTTTTTACCACTCTCATTTCCTATAAATACGTTATTTCTACCAATAGTATTTGAGTAGCCTGATGTAAAACCAGCAAATACATTACCTTTACCTTCAGTATTGCTATAACCGCTCTCATTTCCTAAGAACACGTTATCATCGCCTAAAGTATTAGACAACCCTGATTTATAGCCAATAAATGAATTGTTGCTACCCACAGTATTAGCCATACCTGCCTGATAACCAAGAAATGAGTTATATAAACCTGTCGATGTATTTAAACCACTTTGATGACCTATAAAGTAGTTTTCAGGTGTTAGCTGCATGAAATTACTAGATGCACCTTTCCCTTGATTTGTAAGACCCCCAATGGCAAACCCTCCCCGAACACCTTTAGCTACAGCTTCATTTACCCAAAACCTTGTGCTATCCGGTGCTACAAACATTAGGTTACGGTTAACTACGGTCTTAGACTGGTTAGTTAAACCTCCTATAGCGAAACCTCCGCGAGCCCCTTTTGTGGTAGGCACCTCTTTCACATAGATTCGCGCACTATCAGGGGTGATACGGAAGTACTCCTGTTGTCCTTTGGATTGGTTTGTTAATCCACCAACAGCAAATCCACCCCTAACCCCTTTAGTAATCTGCGAATCATCAACATAAATACGAACACCACCCTGGTACACCCCAAGCACAACTTTACCATCCTTGTTCTTCACCTCGAGTATGGGGTCATCGGTTCCCGCACTGGTTGGACTAGCAATCTGAAGGCTAGTTGTACCCCATGTCAGGTTTGATATCCCTTGAATGCTATTATTTCCAGACCATAAGGCTACTTGCCCGGCAGTACCTGTACCGCTTGTAATCCCTGAAGCGGAAGTTGACTGCCATATCGCACCAGATCCGTTGTTAACGAGTAATTGGTTTAATGAACCTGAGCTGTTGGATGCATCATAGATTGAGCTTCGGAGACGTATTCCGCCATTCACGTCGAGTTTCTGGGTAGGTGATGTTGTTCCAATCCCAACGTTTATGTTATTATTATAAAGATTTGATGATGTAGTCCATGCTGTACCGTTGTAGTACAATGTTTGCCCAGTAACCCCGCTAATAATAAATCCGTCTTGAGTCATCTGTTGCCACCCTGCGGCAGTATATACAAAGGATTTCTTTTCTGTTGAGTTGTAGTAGGCATTGTTCAGCGAGTATGAGTGTGGTATATCAGGGAATGAACCTAGCCAGAGTATTGAAATTCCATTCTCCCCCTTGTCCCCAGTATCTCCTTTAGGGGCTTGAAACTCCACCCAATTAGTTGGGTCGAGGCGGGGCTCGATATTTGAGGTAAATGCCGCAGCAGCCTGTACAATCCACATAGAGTTTCCAGTTTGACCCGTGTTCGTGGCGAACACATAGTCACCGGGGTTGTATGTTGTTCCTGTTAACCAGTTCCCGCGGTTGTTTAAACCTGTCCCGGCATCTCCTTTTTCACCCTTGTCTCCTTTCAGGTTCGGGGTCTTGTAGCTGCTCCCATCAGTGAAAGTGAAGGTAAGAGTGCCATCGCCGTTATCGACTACCCCTGAAATCCCATTTCCGTCAACACCTGGTGCCCCTTGGTTACCAGACGCAGCGTAGAGCGCATAGGGGACAGATAGCAACCGGGCAGGATCTCCCATCTGAACATAAGCCGTGCCACCTTCAGGATCGACTTCGACCTTGAGGTATACATCCCCCGAACTCCAAGGAATAGTTGAAATATCTCCGGAAATAAGGGTACCTGAGCCAACTAAATGGTTGAGCACCCCCTGAGCATTGGTTGTTATCGATTTACTCTCTGAGAAGTAGGCTGAACCAGAACTGCTCTGCAGGGTAATCTTAAGAGAGACATTCTGGTTAGCAATTGGTGTTCCGCTTGAGTTGCGAATCACAGCTTGGTAGCTAAACCCTTGTGGTACTTGTGCGAATAATATATTTGCGATCAACAAATAGGAAATCGCTAAGTAAATTTTTTTCATAGCAATCTATTTAATTCGTTGAAATATCAATAAATGCAGAAAGAGCAAAAGAGAAGAAATTCAGAAAGGCTATAACTCAATACAAGTTAAAGCATTTAAAATCAAAAAGAAATAGATAGGCTATAGAAATTATCAACCACCAAAATGAATAGATAAAAGGTACAATAAATTTGATTAATACCTCTAAAGAATTGAATATTTAAAAACTGACTAAAACCGCCTTCACGGAACCGACCAAAATCTTTGCTTCAACAAGGACTGGTATACGCTTTGAATCGTCAGTTACCCAAACTAAAAGATCTTCTCCTCCTTTAAAAATTGTACCTTTCACTAGCATAACAGAAAACTTCTGGGTATCGTAAGTGTTACCTTCATGAAGTGTAATTCTCTCCTTTCCCAAATAACGAATATATAAATCAAATACCTCGTTATCTATTGCCATTGTAAGAGGAACTTTTTGGTTAATTGTAAACTTATCAAATTCGAGGTTTCGGCAAAAATATATTGCCGTTAGTACATCAAATGTTTTAGGTTTTAGGCTTAATGATTCCTTTTTAGCCGATCGATCAGAAGTGTATGTAAACAGGTTAAGCTTCGAAGAACTATAATCAAATTTGTATTCATTATATGCAATATATCCACCCTCATTGGTATTTCTTAAAAACCAGAAAGGTTTTAATGAGTCTTTACTGGCAATGGATTCAAACCTATCGCGAACTTTATAAAACCAATCGTACTGTTTAAGGCTCCATCCTTTTGATATAAAGTGAAAACAATCCTTTCCATCGTAAAGAGTATCCTTAACAGTAAAAACAACATCTCCAGCATTAATCCAGATAAACCCCCAGTTATATACAGCACGATATATTACCTTTTCACCGCTGTTAAATACATTTGTTTTTGAAACATAATCAACGCTCTGCGAATAAGCATATTCAAAACAGAAGAAAGATAAAACCAAACAAATTAACCTTGCTATTCTCATTCTTTAGCCTAAAACTGTTATTACAAATTTACTAAACAAGTAAAATCAATAAAATGATTTAAAAAAGCTGAAGAAATAAAAAAAACCGAGTTTCCTCGGTTTTATATTTGCTATATATCTTGTTGTAATTCTTTTGGCAGAAACTGAAAGAACGTATCTCCGCGTAGCCCTAATCTCAAAGTTTCTAGAGGTATAACCTCATTAGTTGCAATGTTACCAAGATTTACGTTAGCCCCTAAAAGGCTGATAAACCAAGCTTGTTGGCTCTTAATTGGTGCCTCCCAAATCACATTCTCAATTTTTACATGATGAACAATATCATCAATAAGCTTTGTATTAGCCGATTGGTTTGAGTTGTAGATTCCAATGTTGCCACTCTCCCTTGCTTCAGCGATTACCTTAAAGGAACCTGCCTTCAATTCTTTGTTCATCATTGCTACCCACTCCTCATCAGTGATATGAACATCTACCCGTTTTGAACCAACCTCTGAGATTACAGTAAATTTCTTCGATAACTTTGTGATAAAATCACACTTCACATCATTGTCCATATCCATAGAACCATCTGAAACCTCTACCAAATCGAGCTTATACTTATCCACAAACTTGCAAAAGTCATCAAACATTCCGCGAATAATAAAAAGTTCAAAAAGGGTTCCTCCGAAATAGGGTCTGATGCCAGCTTGTTTATAGAGCTTTATTTTTTCTTCAAGTTTATTAGTGATTAATGATGTCCCGAAACCGAACTTCACAAAATCGATATACTCGGCACCAGCTTCAACCATAGCCTCTGCTTCGTTGAGGCTAAGACCTTTATCCATTACCATTGTTAAACCATAGTTTCTTGGTTTCTTAGGTCTTTCGGGTATAAAAGGAAGATTGTAATTCATATCGTTGGGGTTAATATAGATTATAACTCAAAAGTATTCTCTTTTTTCGGTTTTGAGAAATTTAGGCTAACTCTTTTAAAGGGTAAAGAAATAAAACGAATTTACTTAGTTAACACTACATAGGCTAAAGGGAAACGACCGTTAACCCTTTCAATCTTCTTTATTTTAAAACCATTATTGGTAAGCATTGTAGAATAGCCATTAATACTCCATTTATTAATCACTTTAAATCCACTAAATAAACCTGCAATTGTTATAATAATTTTACTTTTAACATCTTCGCCTACACAAAATGTTGGTGCAATAAATACCCCGTTATCCTTAAGCACCCTTTTAACCTCATTAATTGGCTTTTCTGGTTCATAAAGTAAGTGAAGTAAATTCGAGGCTATAACAATATCAAATGATTGATCGGGGAGATCAAGGCTATAAGAATCCTGAACCTGAAATTAAATGTTTTTAATATTTAATTCGTTTTGCTTTTGATTTGCAATTCTGATCATTTCAGCGGAAATATCAGTAGCAACAACTTTTGACACTTTTGAGTAAATAGAAAAAGGGATAATTCCTGTGCCTGTACCAATCTCAAGAACATTACTTTCAAGGTTTAACTCTAAATCTATATTCTTAAAAATGGTTTCGTAAGTACTATTAACGGTATTCTTTATAAAAGCGTCGTACCTTTTAGCAAATCGATCCCAAAACCTTCTCTCTTTTATCTGTCTATTATCCAATTTTGTATTTTTCTTAATTTTCTTGAATATTGTTTAATACTTCAATGTAGAAAAAATTGAGTATTTAGATCCTTATAAAAGAATATGTTTTTTAAACTAGAAATATAAAAGATTTAAACTGAAAACCCCACTTAAAAAATAAATCACTTATTTCTAGTTAAATAAAGTCTTTATATCTCTATCTATTATTCTTATTATTACCCCTCGTTTAGGATTTATATCCCATGAAGTAATTGTATTCTCTTGTTTTGTAGATTTTAATATCTTATTAGTTTTGGGGTCAACAAAATTTGCATTTCCAAAAGCATCTCCAAGGCCACCAAATCTTATATTAAAATTCAAAATAAAATCTGCATCTTCTTTTCTATCAACTATTATCCAATATCCCCATATTTGTAATTCACTTCTTGCATGAATAATTGCATTTCTATTTTTACTATCAACATAAACTTTATTACCCTTTTTAGTAAGTAAAACAAATAGATCTTCAGTGTTTTCTGAATTTAAATTAGGTTTCTTTTTATTATAGGTTTCAATTTCACCATTTTTATAATGTATATATTCAATTTCATTCTTACTTACAACATATATAGGACCTTCAAGATTGCTATATTTTTTATATTTCACATTTTCATCTGAGACTTCTGTAACGGTAACGATATAGAATTCACCAGAAATTTTTCTTAGTGTATCTTGTGAAAAAGATTTTAAAGAAAATTGTATTACAATTAATAGAAAAATTAATTTTCTCATAATGACTTCTGTTTAAAATATTAATAAAGTTATTAATGATCTTTATTTTTAAATGCTTTATCGTATTTATTTTTTCCATTTTGCTTATTAACATAAATTTTAAGTTAATAAAAAGAGTTTAAGCAAATTGCTAAACTATTATTATAAAGGTAATTTATTTTTTAGGGAATTTAGCTTAAAACAATCAACGAACAACTATCAACTATACTCTATAGCTGCTTGGTTTGGTTTACAAAATCGTCGTCGTTGATAACGGAAACGATACTGAAGAAATCGTCAATTGCGGTTGGATCTAAACGTTTGGCTTCTCGAAGTTCGTCTAGGGCTTCCTTTGCGCGGTGGGTTAGGTAAAGCGCAGCGGCATTAAGTACTTTCATTGAGGCATTGCCTTCAAACTTTTCGCCAAGCTCATCGAACATATTCTCAACATCTCTAAACTTTTCCTGATATAAGTATATTTCAGCCAAAGCTAAATAAGCATCGGGTTCATCGGGGTTTAAGGTTGTTGCTTCGCGATAGGCTTTTAATGCTTCTTCAATATTATTAAGTTCGTAGTGTACTTTTCCAAGACCAAGCCAAAAATCGTACTGCTCCGATTCTAGGGTTATTGCCCTTTTAATAAAATCGATAGCAAGTTCAGGCTTTTTCTTTTCATTCATAATAATACCTATACCGTAATACGCCTCAGCAAATGTTGGCTCAATAAGTATTGTCTTATTATACATCTCGATGGCCTGCTCATACTTCTCGGTTCTTTCATAACATTCGCCCAAAGAACAAAATACTCTAGGATTTTCAGGCTCAAGTACGGTTAACTCCTTAAAGACATCTGTAGCCTCCTTGTATCTTTCAATAGATGCTAAAGTATTGGCTTTATTATGATATGCAGAGCTATATTCGGGATCAATAGCAATACAAAAATCGTATGCTTCAATTGCTTCATCAAACTTGCCCAACTTAGTTAGAACTATACCAAGGTTATACCAAACATTTTGTGTAAACGGGTATAAATCAAGAAGTTTATTATAGTAAATACTGCTTTTCTCATAATCATTCATCTTTTCGTAGCTAAAACCCAAATCGAAAAGCGTAGCAAAATGGGTAGGATCTTGTTTATGGGCACCTAAAAGATAACGATTAGCCGTAAAGTATTCCTCTTCAGCAAAGTAAATACTTGAAATTCTATAAAGAAGTTCAGATTTGTCCTCTGCACAAATTTCAACTGCTCGATTAAAGTAAGTTTCTGCGTTCTCTAAATCAGCTTTATTAAAATAAACCTGCCCCTTTAAGTAAAGTATTTCAGAGTTATCGGCATTAATTTTCTCGAGATACTCGAGTATTTTTAAGGCATCGTCATACTTTTTAAGGGATACATTTAACTCGGCTTGCAAAAGTTGGATTTCCGAAGAGTATGGGTGCATATCAATAGCCATCCTAATTGTATCGGCAGCATTTACAAACTCTTCGTTATCGAGGTAATAGTTAATTATTGTCTCAAACTCAATTACATCAAAATAGAAATTTTGCTGCTTACGAATCAACTCCTCGTACTTCTGAACAAGTTCAAAAGTTTCTATCTCGTTAAAGTTAAAATCTTTATCTTCCTTCATCACAAAACTTCTTCTATTACAAACATAAAAATATTTTAAAAATTCTAACCATTAAAAGATTTTAAACTATTAACAATATTTAGTTAATATCAACAAATAAAACGGCACAGAAAGTTTTAAGCAAAACTATTGTTTAAACGGTTAACTCTACTTAAAGTTTTCTAAAAGTTTACCAATTTTAGCGTACATGGTATCGCTAATGGGTGCCAGAGGTAGGCGAAGGTTGTTCTCAACAATTCCTTGTATAGTTAATGCTGCTTTTACTCCAGCAGGGCTTCCCTCAGCGAAAAGAGCATCGGTAATTTCAATTAGCTTTAAGTTCATCGTCCTTGCTTCCACAATTTTTCCTTCCATCGCAAATTTCACTACTTCAGAAAATTGCCTAGGCAGGGTGTTTCCTAAAACTGAAATTACACCATCCAGTCCCATTGCTATCTGTGGAAGAGCAAGGCCATCATCGCCAGAAATAACAAGAAAATCCTTTGGCCTGTCCCTAAGAATATAACCCATTTGATTTAGGTTACCCGATGCCTCCTTAATTGCAATCACCTTAGTGTTTTGCGCAAGTTTAAGAGTAGTATCTGCAGTCATATTTACCCCTGTTCTTCCGGGTACATTATATAGAATTACTGGAACAGGACTATTAGCAGCAACCTCAGTAAAATGAAGCTCAAGGCCTTTTTGTGAAGGCTTATTGTAGTATGGTGTAACTGTTAAAATGGCATCAATTTCGTCATAGTCGTAATTGTCGATTGACTCGATAACATGCTTTGTATCGTTACCACCAACCCCAACAACGATAGGTACTCGTTTATTATTTTGCTTAATTACAAACTTAACCAACGATTTCTTCTCTTTATCTGATAGGGTTGCAGACTCACCAGTAGTACCTAGCACCACAAGGTAGTCAACACCGTTACCAATTAAATACTCAACCAGACGCTTGGTTGCATCAAAATCAATTTCCTTCTCACGAGTAAAAGGGGTTACCATTGCAACCCCCAGACCTTTAAATTTTGTGTTCATTCTTTACTAATTTTCACTGTTATGATTAACAAGCTCTTCTTGCTCTTGAGCAAAACGATTATTTATCAGGTTAAGGTAGTGAACCATTTGCTCAATCAGGTAAGGAATCTGTTTTTTAGTTTCTTCAACTGAAATAACTAAATCATATGGATTCCCAGTATAGCCCATTGCACCAACTTTAAATTTTGAACGAGATAAGGTTGATATCCATCGAATTGTAAAAAGTTCATCCATCGATAAATCGATCAGAATATCGAACTCCTGGGAGCAGAACCTTTCAATATAAGAGTTTGTGGGCTTACCATACCAATTCACCTCATTTTTATTGAAAATATTTACTCCCTTTCGCATTAAAAGCTGTGGTGGAATCTCCTTCCCAGGGTAATATACAAGGGTCTCAACCTGAATATTCTTGTCAGTAAGAAATCTCTGAAAGCTAATAATCTCCTCAAAATCGTTTGGAGTAGTGACAATACCTAGAATAGCAATTTTTCGAGCAGTAACCAGATTATGAACGAATTTATTTCGTTTTGTGGTTTTTAAACTCTTATTCAGAGCAGATAATCCGGAGTTTCTTTTGATGTTCTCTATAAGTTTCACGTTGCAATTTTATTAAATAAACTATACAGTTCAAAAGGTAATTAGTTGTTTGTTGGTGGTGGTTTTGTTAATAGATGTTAATGGTTCTCAATGGTTGCTCATAATCAACATTCTAAAAACGGAAAACAAGATAGGAAATAATTGTCTTAATATCCTAACATTTTAGTGATTTTGATCTTTTGAACTATTGTAAAGCTTGAGAAAATCAGAGTTTTGATAAATTGAATCGATGTTTACTTTTTTAAGATTACTTTCCTTAATCAGTTGCATATTTCTTCCATATTCATCAAGAATCTTAATATAATCTATTGCTATCTTTTTCTCATAAACATTAAGTTTATACCTAGTTTTTACGGAATCGTATCTTTGAATTAGTAGTAATAGCAATAAACAAAAGGTAAGAATTCCCCAAGCAATTAAAATGATTGATTTAAGTGATTTCATTTCTGATTTATTTAATTATTGCTCAATTAATGCGAAAAACTCGTCCTCCGAAACAATCTTTACTCCTAGTTTATTAGCTTTATCGAGTTTAGCAGGGCCAATCTTGTCACCAGCAACCAGCATCGATGTTGATGCAGAAACGCTGCTCACATTTTTGCCCCCATGTTTCTGAATCAATTCCTTCAATTCATCTCTTGAAATTTTTGAAAATGTTCCAGAAATCACAATCGAAAGGCCATCTAATTTATTAGAGAGTTTTACATTCAACTTTTCATCGACCTGTAACTGCAAACCTGCACTTCTTAGATGTTCAATTAAATTGATATGAATTGGATTTGAGAAGTACTCAACAATGCTCTGAGCAATACGATCTCCAACCTCCTCAACTTCTAATAGTTGTTCAATGGTTGCGCCTTTTAACTGATCAATTGAGCCAAAATGCAGAGCAAGCTTACGGGCAGTTGTTTCACCCACAAAACGAATACCGATACCATACAAAACCCTAGGAAAGGGAATGTTCTTAGATTCCTCTATGCTTCTAATGGCATTATCAGCCGATTTCTCGGCAAAGCGCTCGAGGTTTAAAAATTGGGCTTTTGTTAAGGTATATAAATCGGCAACATTCTTTATCAACCCTTTTGAGTAGAGCAGATCGACAGTTTCTATGCCTAACCCATCAATATTTAAAGCTTTACGGCTTATAAAATGTTCAATCCTTCCCTTTATTTGCGGTGGACAACCATCCTGATTTGGACAAAAATGGCGTGCTTCACCCTCAGGCTTTACCAATGGATTTCCGCACTCAGGACAGTTTTTAATGAATGCTATCGGGGTGCTGAATATTGAACGTTGTGAAACATCTACACCAACAATTTTTGGAATAATCTCCCCTCCTTTCTCAACCTGAACCATGTCATCAACACGTACATCAAGCAGTTCAATTTGATCGGCATTGTGGAGTGAAGCCCTTTTCACAGTTGATCCTGCAAGTTTTACAGGTTGAAGATTTGCCACTGGGGTTACAGCACCTGTACGCCCAACCTGGAAATCAATAGAAAGTAATCGTGTTACAACCTGCTCCGCTTTGTACTTATAGGCAATGGCCCAACGTGGAGTTTTTGCAGTAAATCCAAGTACTTTCTGCAATTGATAGTTATTAACCTTTAATACAACACCATCGGTATCGTATGGCAACTTCTTGCGTTGGGTGTCCCAATGGTTTATAAAGAGAAGTATCTCATCAAGATTCTTGCAGAGCTTAGTATTTTCGGATATTTTGAATCCCCACTCTTTTGCTTTTTGAAGATTATCGTAATGGGTATTGAAAGGTAAATCTTCGCCTAGCATAAAGTAGAGATAGCAATCGAGCTTACGCTGAGCAACAACGGTTGGATCGAGAAGTTTGAGCGTACCAGCAGCAGCATTCCTAGGGTTTGCAAATGATACATCACCATCCTCTTCGCGCTGTGCGTTAATATCGTTAAAAACCTTACGTGGCATAAAAATTTCACCACGCATCTCAAATTCCTTAGGAAAATCTTTTCCTTGGAGAGCGAGGGGTATCGTTTTTATGGTTCGAACATTAGCCGTAACATCATCACCAACTACACCATCACCACGGGTTACAGCTTGGGTAAGCTTCCCATTCTTATAAGTAAGACCAATTGCTGTTCCATCGTACTTCAGTTCGCATACATACTCTGGTGACTCGCCTATGCCTTTAATCACTCTCGCATCAAAATCTCTTATCTCCTCCTCTGAATAGGTATTTGCTAATGATAGCATTGGGTATTTATGCTGCACCTGCTTGAATTCACCAGTCAAATCGCTACCAACTCGCTTGGTTGGTGAGTTTGGATCGTCAAACTCAGGATATTTTGACTCAAGATCACTTAGCTCTCTCAACAGCTTATCAAACTCAAAATCGCTGATCTCAGGTTTCGAAAGTATGTAGTAGAGATAGTTATGTCGATTTAACTCCTCTCTAAGTTGCTCTATTTGCTGACAAATCTGTTCGTTTGACATATTAATCTTTCAAACTCTTCAAGGGTTTTAAGTCCTTGAAGAGTTAATTTTTGATAAAGATAAAACAAATTTTTATTGCCTTCGAGAGGTGCTTTACTCCTTAACAGCAAAATTTAGGTTAAAATCATTTAACTTTAAATGAAAAATGAATTTACAACATCCTATTGAGAATAGTGCTTATTATCATATATACAACCGTGGAATTAATGGTTGCACCATTTTTTTTAATGATGCAAATTACAAGTATTTCATGAAACTATATGAAAAGTATATTGATCCAATTGCAGACACCTATGCATGGGTCTTAATGGGAAATCACTTTCATTTACTAGTAAGAATTAAAGATGAATATGAGGTAAAAGTAACTTCCGTTAAACCAAAAAAACTATATACTTATTTCTCTGATCTCTTCAATGCATATGCACAAGCCATAAATAAAACAATGGGTAGAACAGGTTCTTTGTTTGAACATCCATTCCGAAGAAAGATTGTAACCACCGATGCGTACATTCAAAAACTTGTTTGTTACATACATCATAATCCTCAAAAACATGGTTTTATAGACAATTATAAAGATTACCCCTGGTCTTCGTATGGCACTATTTTATCATCTAAACCAACACAACTTAAACGAGAGTGCGTAATTCGATGGTTCGATGGCATTGACAACTTCATTTACTCTCATGAACAACGAAAGGATTATGATAACGAAGAATGGATTATTGAATAATTCTGTTGTTAGAACCCCAAAAGGGATTGAAACCCTTTTGGGGTTAGGATAAATATTTCTTTTTATATTTACCAAAATCCTTTAAAACAGTGGAAGAGAATCCTAAAACAAATAACAGCACTATTGTTAATTCATACCGTGGGTTACTAAGATCTATCAAGGGAACAGTTTCTAATGAAGATCTTAAGCAGATTAGAAAAGCCTTTAATCTTGTAAACCAATTAAACGAGAATATTACAAGAGAATCAGGTTTATCAAATATTCTTCATCTGGTTGATGTAGCCCGAATTTGTGCTGAAGAGATGGGACTTGGGACTGTTTCTATAGTTTCGGCATTACTTCATGAAACTATTAAGAAAAACCAACTTACCCTTGACGAAATCAGTAAAGAATTTGGTTCTAGTGTTGCAACTATAGTTGATGGGATTACTAAAATTTCTGAAATTGATCCAAAAAACCCAAAAGCTCAAGCCGAAAACTTTAGGGAACTTTTATTAACCATTTCAAAGGATGTTCGCGTTATCCTTATAAAAATTGCTGAACGACTTGAGACCATGCGCTCATTATGCTTTATGCCCGATGATGTTCAGCTAAAGCAATCGTGGGTTACCTTTTATCTATACGCTCCGTTGGCACATCGACTTGGTCTATACAAGATAAAATCGGAAATGGAAGACCTAGCAATGAAGTACACGAATTCGGAGGAGTATGATTCAATCACAAAAAAGCTTAAAAACACCACTGCAAAACGAAATAAGTTTATCAAGGAGTTCATCAATCCTATAGAGGAGGAGCTCAGATCAAAAGGTTTTGAATTTGATATAAAAGGGCGAACCAAATCGGTTTACTCCATTTGGAAAAAGATGCAAAAGCAGAACGTTGATTTCGAAGAGGTTTTTGACCTATTTGCAATTCGAATCATTCTGAATAGCCCTTTGGAAAATGAGAAATCGGACTGCTGGCAGGTTTATTCAATTATTACCGATAAGTATACCCCAAACCCCGAAAGACTTAGGGATTGGATATCGGTACCTAAAAACAATGGATACGAATCGTTACACACAACGGTTGTAGGGCCCGAGGGTAAGTTTGTTGAAGTTCAGATTAGAACATCACGGATGGATATAATTGCCGAGAATGGGCTTGCAGCCCACTGGAAGTATAAAGGGATAAAGCAAGAACAACATATTGATGATTGGTTATCAAGAATCAGAGAAATTCTTGAAACTCCCGATTCAACTCCTGAGGAGTTTGTCGATCAGTTTAAAGCGAATCTCTATACCAAGGAGATTTTCATTTTTACCCCTAATGGTGATCTTAGAAAGTTGCCACAGGGTGCAACAGTGCTTGATTTTGCTTTCGATATCCACTCGAACCTAGGATGCCAGTGCGTTGGAGCTAAGGTTAACAACATTAATGCTTCTATCAAACAGATACTTAAGAATGGAGATGTCGTTGAGATTATCACCTCAAAAAACCAAAAGCCTAAAGAGGATTGGCTAAATGTTGTTGCCACTTCCAAAGCGAAAGCAAGAATCAAACAAAGCATTCGTGATGAAAAGAATAAGGAAATTCTTTTAGGTAAGGAGTTGCTCTACCGTAGGTTCAAAAATTGGAAGATTACTGATAATGAGGAGGCAATTAAACTAATTCAGAAGCATTTAAAAATTAAAAGTCAACCCGAACTTTTCTCTTTAGTTGCCCATGAGAAGATTGATCTTACCAATCTTAAATCAATTATTCTCAAACCTGAGAAAAAGGGAATGCCTCTACCTGAAGAAAAGCAAGAAGAAGCACCAAAACCAACTGAAACAAAACCAACTCACACCGGGGATGATTTTTTGGTAATTGATGAAAAACTGGTGAATATTGATTACAAGCTAGCACGATGCTGTAATCCAATTTATGGTGATAAAATATTTGGATTTGTAACAATTAATGAGGGAATTAAGATTCACAGAATGAACTGCCCTAATGCACCTCAGCTCAACTCCCGCTGGGGCTATAGAGTGGTTAACGCAAAATGGAAAGAATCAAAGAACATTGGATCATTCCAAACCACAATAAAGATTAGTGGATTTGATGAGCTGGGAATGGTGAATCGAATTTCGGAAGTAATTAGTAAGGACTTGAGGGTAAATATGCGCAGCATTACATTTAACAGTAACGACGGGCTATTCGAGGGTAGAATTCAGGTTTTCGTTTCAGATATTAAAAACCTTGAGATGCTACTCTACAGGCTTAACAAGATAAAAGGGGTACAAAAAGCGGTAAGGTTGAAGTAGGTTCATTTTACTTCTGTTAGACCTTGAGTAATAGGTTGAACTTAATCTAAAAAATATATCTCAAAGATACTCTTTAAGAAACTTCAAAGGGTTGTAATAGTATTTTTCTAAAACCTCAGTTGTGTAACACACTAATGAATAAGAATTGTAAAAACGTTCTGGGTAATTCTTTGTTGGCTTCAATGGAATAGGCTTAACCTTAAGTATTTCGAGGTGAAAGTGGTCAAATTGCCAACCATTCTTATTTAACTCCTCCTTATTCATAAACCGAGCTATTGGTTTTTTAGGATCAACTAAATCGTTAACCTTCACTATAATACCGGCGACATGTTCGTAAAGGCTCCAAAATTTAAAGCCTTCTGACTCATGCTCAATAATAATATTAGCGTAAGGGCCATCGTCCCTTTTACTAATAACCGTACCCTTTCCTATTGGGTAAATAGGTTCATTTATATAATTATTGTTAGGCCTTTTAATATCGATACCTGTGTGGTAGTGCTGTGGTACGTTTGGTCTTGGTTTACGCAACAAACCAAAGTCGCCAATATCAGATAATTCCACTTTGGAAATATCGCTCCTATCAGACAAGTTAACAGGAAGATATAATAGCGGATTAATTGATAAAATAAGAAATATCAGAATATATAATTGGGACATTTGAAATAATGAAACATTAATTAGGTCATAAAGAAACTACTTCTGAATACTAATTTGTACTCACTACTTTATTTATCGCCTCTTCACAAAGTGGCATCATCACTTTGTATCCTGCTAGGTTTGGATGAACTCCATCGACAGAGTATTCAGCCTTCATCCCCATTCGCTCATCAACCATTGATGAGTAGTAATCGAGATAAACCATTCCATTCTCATCAGCATAGGTTTTAATCATATTATTGAGTGATAAAATCTTTTCGATTGGGTTTAGACCCGGTCTCCAAGGATAATCGTATGCCGGTAGTACTGAGCAAAGTATAACCTTGATCCCATTGGCTTTTGCCAATTCGGCCATCGACTTAATGTTATCCATAATCATCTCAAGCGTTGAAGGGCCAGTATTCCCAGCAATATCGTTTGTGCCTGCAAGAATAATTACAACCTTGGGTTTAAGGTTAATAACATCTGGGCGAAATCGGATAAGCATTTGGGGTGTAGTTTGACCGCTAATACCCCTGTTGATATAAGGTCTATTTGCAAAAAACTCAGGGCAAGTGTTAATCCAACCCTCGGTAATTGAGTTACCCATAAATACAACTCTATCCTCACCGGGTTTTGGTAACCCTAATGCTATATTAGCATCCTTGAAACGGTTCAAATCAGCCCAATCCTGAGCATAAGAGTAATCGCACATAAAGTTTAGTATTAAAACTAAAGCAAAAATAAATTTCATTTTATTCATAATATTCTGCTGGTGGTATCTAGATACAAACGTTTCCGTGGTAAGGAATATTGGGGAGTTAGAAATCAAACATCTATTTGCCGTTAGAAACTAAGCTAAAGGTATTAATAATTCTGCATCAGCAATATCAGCTACAGTAGGCTAAACCACATGTTAGCACGCGATTTTATCATGTAATCGAATTTTAATAAATCACCAATCAGATATTACTGCTTCAGATTGAATTAACATTCCTTTTTTTAGACTTTCTATTAGATGGGTAGTATTAATTTCAATTTGATTTTTAATATCTAGCCAAACTTTATCATTCCATCCACTAAACATATTTTTTTTAGGATTTGGACATGTTTTATCTGTAGTTATTAAACCAAAATCTAAACCGCCATATTCACTATTACTTTTAGATTCATGAATAAAATTAGTAAACTCATATTTATATCTCCCGTCCTTAACAAATATTTTTATTGTTAATTTAATATTTCCAACGATTCTAGCATTAGCATTAAAAACCGTTGGAGTATATTTAAATAAGGAATTACCTACAAGTTGTCCTGCATCCTTGTCTTCGATTTGAAGAACATCTTTTAAACTATTGAATGTAGTTGCAAACCAAAGTTTTGCTCTATTATAAAGTTCATTCTTTGAAATGCTATCAATTTTTACAACATCAGTAAATGTCAATACCTCTTGTCCTTTGCTGGAAAGAGAAACAAACATAATTACTATAAATGTCATTAATTTAATTTTCATAGGATTAATGTCTTTAGGGCTATTCTTGTTGTCGTGATGATTATTTACCAATATTTCATGTAAATATTTCAAGTTAAACTTTGTGCTAACTTGCTTATATAAACCACTTTTTAGTTATTATACACCCAAAATTAATTATAAAACAACAGGTTATATCAATAATATCTTAAAGGTAACGAAGGTTACTCTTTTACAACGGGCAACCCCTTTGCCTTCCACTTCATCATTCCACCTTTTACATTATAAACCTTGGTAAAGTGAAGTTTCTCCATCTGCTCCATAGTTTTCTTGCTTCGCACGCCACCATAGCAGTAAACCATATAGGTTTTGTCTCTATCAAGCTGTTTCAGCTTTTCAATAAAATCATCCGATTTAAAGTCAATGCTTATGGCATTTGCCAGATGGTCGTTCTTGTAATCGCTGGTTGCTCTCACATCTATAACAATAAACTGCTGGTTTCCTGTATTCTCTTGGTTCAGCTTATTCGCTCGATTAACATTAATCGATTTAAAAAACTTTATTGTATCGGTTGGGTTTGAATAGTTAGCACTCCAACCTTGTATGTTTAGTAGCGTAAATACAGTAGCTGCAAATGTTAGTATCAAGTTTTTGTTTTTCATAGTGTTAGTATTTTATAGAATCAATTATTATTATATCAACCCAAGGAATTCACTGATGTAACTAGTAACCTGTAACTCGTAACTAAATTTGATCCTTCGCTACCGCTCAGGATGACATTCTAATTCATTTCATCGATAGTTCAAAAATTCAGAGTAAAATTAATGCTATCAAGTCAATTTCAAGAGTAATTACCAAAATATTGTAATACTTTTACAAGGTTAAAACAACAAATCATGGCTGAGATTGGAAAACTAAATAGCTTAAGGGTAGTAAAAGAGGTTGATTTTGGGCTTTACCTCGATGGTGGAGATCATGGCGAAATACTTATTCCGAAGCGATACGTTCCCGAGGGTGTTAAACCCGAAGATATTCTTGAGGTGTTTATCTACCTCGATTCGGAGGATCGGATTATTGCCACCACTGAAAAACCATACATCATGGTTGGCGAGTTTGCCATGCTTAAGGTTGTTTCGGTTACTCGTATGGGCGCGTTCCTCGATTGGGGTTTGCCTAAGGATATTTTAGTTCCTTTCCGCGAGCAGAAAATGGATATGGAGGAAGGGAAATATTATATAGTTACCGTTTACCTTGACTCTGATTCTAAACGACTTGTTGCTTCAGCAAAAATTGAAAAGTTTCTGGATAATGTACCTGCCAATTACCAAGCTGGTGAAGAAGTCGATTTACTGATAGTCAGCAGCACTGATTTAGGCTTTAATGCTATTATCAACAACAAGCATACAGGAGTTCTATATAAAAACGAAGTATTCCAACCCATTCGAAAGGGTGATAGAGTTAAGGGTTATATAAAGAAGATTCGTGAAGATGAAAAGATTGACCTAATTCTCCAAAAACCGGGCTACCAAAAGGTTGATGATATCTCAATGGGTATTGTTGATGTTCTTAAAAAGCATAATGGTTACCTTGCAATAACCGATAAAACTGATCCCGATGAAATTTATAAAGTCTTTGGGGTTAGTAAAAAAACATTCAAAAAAGCCATTGGAAGTTTGTACAAACTAAGGATAATAACTATCCAAGATGATGGTATAAAACTAGTGTAATCCTACTCTATCATATAAAAGCACTTAGAGACAGCCATTTGGCTGTCTTTTTTATTGTGTTAAAGTTTTGTTAAACTTTATTACAAAACTTTATTCTAACCTATTATTCAATAATTTTATAAATAAATTCAAATTCAATATTTTATGCTAAAAAATCTTATCAAAACAGCCCTCAGAAATCTCTATAAAGATTTGGGGTATAGCAGCCTTAACATATTAGGCTTAACCATTGGTATTACAAGTGCACTATTCCTTATAATTTATGTAGCCGATGAGGTTAGCTACGACCGTTACAATAAAAATGCTGAACACATTTACCGTGTATCATCGCATATTACCGAGCCCGACGATCAGTTCACATGGATTGTAGCCCAAATTCCTTTTGGTCCTCAAATAGCTAAAGATTACCCTGAGGTTAAGGCTTCGGTTAGGTTTATCCAATTCAACCGTGCGCTATTCAAGTACAACGATAAGGAGTTTTACGAGGAGAACTTCTTTTATGTTGATTCAACGGTATTTGACATTTTCACATATAAATTTATTAAAGGCAATCCAAAGAGTGCATTGATAGAACCAAACACTATGGTTCTTACCGAAACTGTTGCGAATAAGTATTTTGGGAAAGACGATCCTATTGGTAAAACTTTAGTTTCCGGCAATGAGGCTTACCGGATAACTGGCGTTATAAAGGATGTTCCTAAGAATTCACATTTCCGTTTTGGTGCTCTAGGATCAAGGAAAAGTCTACCTTCCGATTTTACTGGAAGCTGGGGAAATTTTGGGGTATTCACTTACCTTCTATTCCCCGATAATTTTGATGTTAAGGCATTTGAAAAAAGAATGCAGGAGATGTACCCTAAGTATATGGCTTCCATATTTGAGAAAATGAATATCAAAATCGAGTACAAGCTTGAGCCTATAACACGAATTCACTTATACTCAACTAACGCTGGAGAACCAGAGCCCACAGGTAGTATATCCTATGTTTATATCTTCTCGATTGTAGCCCTCTTCTTGATACTAATAGCGGCTATGAACTACATGAACCTTTCTACTGCTCGCTCAGCAAAGCGAGCCCGCGAGGTAGGGTTACGAAAAGTAGTTGGTTCTCGTCGAAGTACACTTATACTTCAGTTTTTATCAGAATCGACAACCTTTACAGTTATATCACTGATTCTTAGCATCATTTTTCTTGCAATTCTATTACCCCAATTTAATTCTCTTGCAGGTAAATCATTTGATCTTCATATTCTTTACAGCCCAGCGGTACTCTTAAGCCTATTAGGTGTAATTGTTGTAATTGGTATAATTGGAGGTAGCTACCCCGCTTTTTACCTCTCAAGGTTTAGTCCAGTTACAGTTTTCAAAGGTGAAATTGCACAGGGATCAGCCGGAAATACGTTTAGAAAGATTCTCGTGGTGTTCCAATTCTTTATTTCGGTTGCAATGATTGTTTGCACACTTGTTGTTTTTAAGCAGTTGAACTACTTAAAAACAAAAGATCAGGGATTTGATCAGAAGAATGTAATTAGCATGCAGCTGAATCGTGCAATGGTTCAAAAATATTCAGTTTTAAAGCAATCTTTAAGCGGAAACCCCAACATTCTTAAAGTTGGTTCAACTGATACTCCTGTTGGAGAAGGTTCTGGCAAAGTCATTTTTAAGATGGAAACCGATCAAGGGATGCTAGAAAAGGGTGTGAATTTTGCAGTTGTCGACCACGATTTTGTAGAAACTCTGGGTATAAAGATGTTGAAAGGAAGAGATTTTCAGGAGGATATACCTGCAGATACTCTTACTGGTGTTATAGTTAACGAAACCCTAGCAAAACGAATGAATTGGGCAGAGCCCATTGATAAAAAGGTTGAACTCGGCAGGTTTGTACAAGGTCGTGTTATTGGAGTTATAAAAGATTACCATCAAACTGGGATGTATAACCAGATTGAATCGTTACTTCTTATTTACCGTCCAGAAAACAATGTTGTTTATGTTAAGCTAAGTGACAAAGATGTTCAAGGGACTCTTCGCTTTATTGAGAGTAAATGGAAAGAAATCTTCCCCGAAAAACCTTTTGAATACTCATTTTTAAGTGAACGATTTAATCAGCAATTCAAAGCCGACGAAAATCGAGGGCTTATTTTTACTCTATTTACAGTACTTGCCATTCTTATTGCAAGTCTAGGTTTATTTGGGTTAGCATCTTATATGGTTGAGCAAAGAACAAAAGAAATAGGCATCCGAAAGGTTGTAGGTGCTAGTGAGGGTATTATTGTAAAAATGATCTCAAAGGAATTTCTAATCCTAGTCTCTATTGCAATTGTAATTGCTTTCCCAATCGCTTTTTATATGATGAACCATTGGCTCCAAAACTATGTATACAGGACAAGTATTGGAGTTATGGTGTTTATTATTGCAGCAATAATAACCATTGCAATTACCTTTATGACAATTAGTTACAAGGCGTACAGGGCTGCAATTCTTAATCCTTCAAATTCACTAAGAACAGAATAAAAACAATTATAAAATATAGATTATGAAACCAAAGAATATTGTTCTGACAATACTCTCTCTTTTAATTGTTCAATTTGCATTTTCACAGCCAATGATGCAACTTAAAAGAAGTGTCGCAGATAGTTTGAACGATGAAGGGAATTCTGTTAGCGCCTCTTACGAGTACAAAAAGATGTTCCTGAAAAATCCTAATGATAAAAATATAGTCTATAACCTTGCTTGCGCCTTAGCAGTTTCTGAACTAACCGATAGTAGTTTTAAGTATCTAAATATCTATTTAAAAACCGATACTTCAACCATGGCATTTACCGATCCCGATTTTATTAATATAAGGGATGATAAGCGATGGAACGATTTTGAAGATAAGATGATTGCTCAGCTTAACATAAAATCTAAAAATCCTTTCAAGGATATTGAATATGCAAAAGCATTATGGAAATTGTTAGCCTATGATCAAGCCTATTTTAAGGAAATTGGTATTGCTGGTAGAAAAACAGGGTCAAATTCATCAGTAGTAAGATCAATATGGAAGTTTAAGTTTTCAATTAATGAGAAAAATTTAGCTGAACTTGAAGGTTTGATTGCAAAAAAAGGTTGGCCTAAGAAAAGTGATGTTGGCGGAAGTGCATCAGGAGCGGCTTTTTTTGTAATTCAGCATTCAAACCCCGAAATGCAGATAAAATATCTTCCAACTTTAAAAAAATTGTGTGAAGAGAAAGAGGCTAAATGGGAACATTACGCTTTAATGTATGATCGTGCGCAAACAAGCCAGAAAAAGCCCCAGAGGTATGGGTCACAAATTAACTACAATGAAAAAACAAATTCCTTCGAACTATTTCCCCTCGAAGATGAAAGCAAGGTTGATGAATGGCGAAAAGAAATTGGGCTAGGACCATTATCGGATTATGTTGCTAGGTGGAATATAAAATTTGAACCTTCAAAGAAGTAAGATAAAACCCTGCAAATCGCAGGGTTTCTTTTTTTAAACTAAATACGATAGGAATTGTTTAAATTAGAATTTAATTCTAATTACCATGCCTAGTGATTTCTCATCTTTAAATCGTTTAAAAGATTTAAAAAGCACAGATAAAATACCTGTTCTATTTATTGGTCATGGTAGCCCAATGAACGCTATTGAAGACAATAATTATCGTAAAAGTTGGGTTGAACTAGGCAAGCAGCTACCCAAACCAAATGCCATACTTTCAATTTCAGCACATTGGATTACTAATGGTTCTACAAAGGTAACCGTAATGGATAAACCAAAAACTATTCATGATTTTGGTGGCTTCCCCGATGAGCTTTTCAGGCAACAATACCCTGCTAAAGGTTCACCAATATTGGCTAAAGAAACAATTGAAATGGTTAGCAATCCAACCATTCAACCTGATATGGAATGGGGGCTCGACCACGGCACTTGGTCTGTTTTACTACCCATGTATCCTAACGCAGATATTCCTGTTTACCAGCTAAGCATTGACTACTCAAAACCAATGCAACACCATTACGATTTAGCAAAACAGCTTAAAGCACTAAGGAATAAGGGGGTATTAATTCTAGGAAGTGGAAATATTGTTCACAATCTTGGAGCCATGAACTTTGGAAATAAGGTTTATGATTGGGCACTGGAATTTGATACTAAAATCAAAGAATATATAGATAACTCAGATCATGAGGGGGTTATAAACTTTCAGAAACTTGGCACATTGTCAAAGATGGCTCACCCATCATATGATCATTTTATTCCTTTGATTTATACCTTAGCTTTACAAGATAAAAATGAAGAGGTTATTTATTTCAATGAATCTTTTGACTTAGGCTCAATATCAATGCGTTCAATGATTATTAGTTAGAGTGTTTATTAATAAATAATGTTAATCCGTAACTTTCTAAAGAATTATTTAAGTGTATAATATAGATTTAAATCAATTCGTTTATAAATTTGCATTGAATCGTTAAAACATTCTTTTATGAAAAACAGTATAGTTTTAACAACTTTTGTTCTTATCGCGTTTAACCTTAACTCATCTGCTCAGCGGATAAGTGATTTGTATCAAATTTATAACCCAATAAGCCAAAGTACAAATAGTTCAGACACAACTAGTATTTATACACCATATGGAATAATTAAACCTGGGAAACCGCTTTACAGTGTTTCATTTGGAGCAAATTATACATCCTTTGGGCATGGCATGAATTATTCAAGTTCAACGGTTACTCCTACTGTTGCATTTGCTCCTTCAAATAAACTACAGATTTTCGCTGGAGCATCTATTTCTCGAAATAATTTAAGTAATCTTCCAGTAAACAAAAACGTTCCCAATTCAATGCAACAGAGTGATGGTAATCCCACTCAAGTTTTTGCTTATGGTCAATATCAGGTAAATAATAAATTTAGCTTTTACGCAATGGGATCATTTGCAAAGAACCAACTATATATATCGCCTTACTATGGGGGTGTTGGGAAAGCCGATTATCAACAGTTTGGTTTTGGCTTTAATTACAAACTAAGCAGTAAAGCTTCAATTGGAGCATCTATAAACTTTGCAAATGGGACTGGCCCCTTGTATATGGGACTATCGCCTAATGGGTATAATAATTTTAACTCGATGTTTCCTTAACGTTAATGAACAAAAAAGTCCGAAAAATCGGACTTTTTTGTTCATTATACTATTTACAAATTCATTGAACTTTATACTTTGCTTTGTGCTCTGAGTTTTTCTCTTGAATTGCATCGGTTTTATTTTCTTCATCATTCAACTCCACAATCCTTTCTGTTACTAAATCAACCTTTTCAACTTCTTTGGGTTTAGAGTTTAAAACCACCCAAGCATTGCCTCTTTTAATTATATACACATTCTGAACATTATCCCAGTAAAAATTATAACGTGGGAAATATAACCAACGATTTCTGAATGTAAATTTTGGCCCCCAAGCAGGATGGTATATTTTTGTTTTTTTTACTGGAGGCTTTTTTCTTACAACCTTTGCCTTATAACGATGGGACCCTTCTACTTTTGGAAGATCTTGAGTTTTACCCGACAAGGCAATAAAAACTAATGTCAACAATAAAAAATACTTAACTGTTCTCATTGTTTTCATAATCAAATTAATTTTTAGTTAATTTTCTTTTTTAAAATTACAACCCAAACGGATTTATCCCTACTTGTTAAAAATTATACTAAACACTAATAAGGTTTTTTTTGCATAGATAATAATGAAAACGGCTACCTATACAGATAGCCGTTAAAAATTATCGTTAAAATTTGTTAATGATTAATTTATATACAATAATATTAATGAGTTAAATACTTTCAACAAATTCTACCACCAACCAGAAAATGCAATACCAAATTGTCCACCAGAGTAGTTCATCTCAGTTCCTTTATCTTTTGCTTTTGCTAAGTCAAAATCAATAAATACTCTAGGGGCAATATGCCTATAGTTAAATTGGTAAGCCACACTAAATTTTGCGCCAACGGATGTTCCTTTCAATGCTTCATCACCATCAAATTTAAACTTTATTATATTGTACATAGCCCAGCACCAAGGATAATACTATTTCTTTTACCCATATGAAGTGCATAGGTAAGCTTTAATCCAAGTGAAGTACGATTTAGCGAATAAGTAATATTATCAGAGCCATCGCTAAATGAAACAATTTTGGGAGCAATAGCACCCTCTAGAAATCCCTCAAAACCAATATTCGATTTCGTTTCGTATCCAGCAAAGATTCTACCACCCAAATTCAAAAATAAATCGGTAGTTCCAGTTTCTATATCAGAACCTTCAAAAGCCAAATCCAATGCATTGTTTATTTCTTCTGGATAAAATCCTCCAAACGAAAAACCAGCACCCAATTGGAAATGACCTTGTTTTTCTTCTGTTTGACATAAAGCAACTACAGGAATAAATAGTAGAATAATAATCAGTTTTTTCATAATAGTAGGTTTGATTAATTTAATAGTATTGATTTATATCAAAAATATAACTAATCCTTTAATTTATGAAACACTCTAAGAGATTTTTAACAAAAAGAGCCATTATCTCTAATGGCTCTTTAATTCTTAAAATATAAATACTTAATCCTTTTGAGTTGCAAGAATCATTTTTACATGAAGCTGATTGCCAATATCTAGGATAGAGACTAAATCCTGAAGTTGAATGGTTCTATCGACTCTCAATATAATTGTAATATTCTCGGGGTTAGTCACCATCTTTTGAATCCTAGGCTTAATGTCGTCAAATGCTATTGGCTTATCGTCAAAGTAGTACTTTAAATCTTTAGTAACCGAAAGATTTATAGTTTGTTTTGAAATCTTCTGAACATTTGCAGATGCTTTAGGGAGCATAAGCTGAATAACCGATGGATTAACCAAGGTGGAAATGATCAAGAAAAAAAGCAAAAGGAAAAACATTATATCGTTAAGCGATGAGGTATAAACCTCTGCCTGGATTTCGCGCTTACGTTTAAGTTTCATCTTTATATTTCTTTAATATTATTATCCACGGCTTCGTAATATGGCCATTAAATCATTTGCTTGCTTCTCCATCATTGATGTGATCCTATCAATTTTAGTATTTAAGAGATGATAACCTGCAAATGCAATAATACCAACCATTAAACCTGATGCTGAGGAAATCATTTTTTGGTAAAGACCACCTGAAATTATACCAATACTTATGTTATCGGTAAGAGAAATATTGTAGAAAATTTTAATAACACCGAAAATTGTTCCCAAGAAACCAAACATTGGTGCTATTGTAGCAATAATTGCAAGGTAATGAACTCCATGGCTTAAAGAATCAACCTGTTGATGCGCTTCAGTTTCCATGGCATCTTGGATGTCCCTAATTGTGAACCCAATTGTATGAAGTCCAGCAGAAAGTACTTTCCCAACAGGCTGGTTATTGGTTTCACAAGTAGAAATTGCTAAATCAAGTTTACCATCCTTAAGCATTGGGTTAATAACGCTTACAAGATCAGGTGTTCTTGATGCACGTTTAAGGATTGTCCATCGCTCAAATATTACCCAAAAACTTACCAACGAAAGGAAAAATATCGGAATCAAAATCCAACCACCCTTCATTATAATCTGAAACATACTTTCAGCCTGATGAGTAACTACGGGCTGCTGAATTGTTTGAAGAAAAATTGAAGAAATCATAGTCGACCAATTAATGATTTGTAATACGATTACGAAAGTAAAGATATTTATGATAACAACATCTACAAAATAAAATGAATTAATCAACATTTTATTGTTTTGATGATGAAATAAAAAACCGCAAAGCACATTAGATATACTTTGCGGTTAAAATTCTGACTATTCAGATATTACTCAACCACCAATACAACATCTATTGTAAAAATATCATCAATCACTTTATCTCCTAGGTTGTCAAAAAACGAACCGGAACCATAACGAACATCGTACTTTGCACGATCAACAGCAATACTTGCAGTAAATGTGTTTCCACTTCTTATAGCCTTAAATTCAATAGGGTTTGTTTTCCCTTTAATGGTTAAGTTTCCCTTAATATCAGCTTGATTGTTAACAAATTTTGAACTCTCGGTAATTACAAGACTCGTTACAGGAAACTTCTCTACACCAAAAAAATCATCAGATTTAAGATGACCTACTAGCTTCTGATTATAGTCTGCATCCTGAAGATCATCATTTGTGATACTTTTCATATCGATATTAAATGATCCGGTTGCAATTTTATCATCTTTGACGATTAATAACCCATCTTTAAGCTTAATATGTCCAACATGCTGGCCAGTTACTTTCTTTCCAGTCCACTTTAGTTCAGACTTTTCAATATTCACTTTAAGGTTTTGAGCATAAATTGATCCGGCAAAGAGAAGAATCAATGCTAATAAAGAAATTTGCTTTGCTTTCATATTATTTACTGTTTATAATTAATCAACTTAATATGGTATAGAAACAGTAAGAGATAATTATTGTTCAACCAAATTAAATATCTCTTAAACTATTTCAGTACAAGTCTGATTAAATGAACTTTAAGCAGAAACAAATTGGAGCTAACGCGGAATGTACCTTGCAATACGTTTTGCCAAGCGACGGAACTTGAAACGTTCCATGTAACGGCTAATCATTCTAAGAATGTTAAACCACAAGAATAGGTACAACACAAATGTCATAAACCATATAGCAAAAGTGTTGAACCAGAAAGTGGGTATCGAATACGAACCAATTCTTTTTTCGGGAGCAAAAAGATGTGCGCGACCATTAACAGCGGTTGGAGTAGCATAAACAGGATTATACCGACGAATAAGCCGATCTCCCTCCTCTACTATTTTATTAACCTCATTACTATTAAGTAATAGATTATTCAAAGCTTTGTTATTATACTCTAAATTCAATTTGTATATAGCATTATCCCCTCCAAGCCTTTGTGATAGAATTTCGTAATGTTTATCCTTTTCGTCTGAGATACGCTGAAAAGAGTCGTTGAAATAATCTTTCAACTGAGTTATAAGTACCTTTGTCCGATCAATGGCATCAATTGTAACGAGGTTAGGGTTTAAACTCGAAGTATCAGGATAGTACACATCCTTTATAGGATAATCGCGAGAAAGTAAAGCCAACTCATTCTTAACAATCCTAAGATTGTGATTTGTATGATTTGTGCGCTTGTTAAGAGTAATATCTTTAGTTGCTTCGTCTAGAAATATTTGGAGTTTAGGAATTAAGTATGATGCGTAATAAGTATAGGTACTCATCTCCTTGTCATAAACAAAAAACTCCTTTTCAAACCTATTCTCTGTAAACTGGTAAACACATAGTGCTTCGTAAGACCATCGGCTTAGCATCACATCACCAATAACAGGTACATATTCGGGGTTTGAAATATTCTTATGCAACTTATTGTAATTGACTATTACACCACTGAATAGCAGTTGAGGAACTAAGATAAGTGGAATCATCACGTATATTGCCACAACCGAATTTAGGGCAGCAGATATGTTTAGCCCAATCAAATTAGCACACACAGCTGTTGAAAAAAGAATTAACCAATGGTTAAATAGCATGCCCTTGATTTCAAGAATATAATTCCCAACCAAAACAAAAAGTAACGATTGAATGGCTGAGAATATAATTAGTACTAAAACCTTTGAGTTGATATAGCTGAAATAGCTGAGGTTGAGGAACTTTTCGCGTTGGCGAACTTTTCTATCGCGAATAATATCCTCGGCACTAATAGTTAAACCTAAGAAAAGGCTTGCCACAACACTCATGAAAAGGTAGCTAGGAATATTATCGTTATCGCTAAAAATGTAAGCATTGGGGTTGTTTAATGTTCCACCAATGTATTTAGTAAAATACCCAAGGATTACTGCAAGTAATGGAGCAGCAACTAAACTAATATATAAAAACTGCTTGTTCACCAACTTGCTAAACAAATTGCGCTTAAAGAAAATCCACATCTGCCGTTTTCGTGATGGGATGCTAAAACTACTTGGAGGCAAAGGTGCTCTTCCATCACAATTAGTTAGTACTATTTTGCCCTCAATATTCTTTTTATAGAGCTCGTACCACTCCTGCGCCGATCGTTTCCTTTTTCGGGTTAGTTTACCATACTCATTAACAACCCTAGCCTCCACAATCCGAAGGATTTGTTCAGTATTAACATTACCACAGGTTAAACATTCGCTCTCCTCGGCTTTAAGGTAGTTGGCAATTCGCTTAAAATAGGTAACGGCACCCATTGGGTTACCTTGATAAATTACCCTTCCACCATGATCAAGAACTATTATTTTGTCGAATAATTTAAAAATATCAGAAGAAGGTTGATGGATATTAGCGAATACAATCTTTCCTTTAAAGGTCTGCTTCTTGAGCATTAGAATAACACGCTCTGAGTCCATTGACGATAATCCTGAGGTTGGTTCATCGACAAATAGTACAGCGGGCTCGCGAAGTAATTCGATGGCCATATTCAAGCGTTTACGCTGACCACCGCTAATAAACTTGTTTATTGGATCACCAACCTTGAGATCTTTTGCCTCAAACAAATCAAAGTCTAGGATGGTTCTATCAACCAATTCCTTAATTTGAATTTCGGTATATTTACTAAAGCAAAGACAAGCATTGAAGTATAGGTTTTGATAAACAGTAAGTTCCTCTACAAGCAAATCATCCTGTGGTACATATCCAATTACTCCTTTCAATGCTTCTTTATCTTTATTCAGATCATAACCGTTAATAATTATCGATCCGCTTAAAGGTTTTAGATTACCATTCAGAAGATTTAGAAGTGTGGATTTTCCTACACCACTACCACCCATAATCCCTATCAGCTGACCGGAATGAACCCCAAATGAAAATGGGTGAATCCCATCTTGGCTTCCCTTGTGCTTGTACTCAATGTTGTAAGCATTAAGTGTTATAAACGATTTATTCAGATCCTGAATAAAAAGCCCTGCAATTTTCGAGTAGTAAAGTGGATTAATTCTTTGGTTTCGGAGAACAGCGCCTGTTCCAAAAATGTAAGCTCGTCCAGGAACAAGGTTTCTGCTGTTAAGGAAAAGGTCATTCTCCCCAAAATACTTTACAAGATAGGTGTTTGTACTTGCAATGCGCAGTACATAGACCTCTCCTCGTATTCTCTCGTTATATAGATGCTTAATATCAGGGATTAAATTGTCTTTAACGCCATTAATGAGTAAAATTTGATCGTTCCATGGCATGCACGATGGCTCATGACAAAGAATAAAATCTTTGCCATTATCAAACTCAAATTCACTAATGTTGAAATGTGACGATACTGTTTTTACAAAATCGAGCTTGTTTGGGCTATCAAAACGGCTATCGCCAATAAATTCAATCAGCTGAAGAATTAACCATACCTTTTGAGGCTGCTCAAACTCTTTATTAATATTCGAGCAAATTTCAGATACTCTTTCGGAGAATGGGTAGGTATAATCTAATTCGGCAACTTGCTTCTGAGTATCCTTTGGATGGTAAAGTGAAATATAGCTGTCAAACTTATTAAGGTATATTGAGACTTGCTCGGAACCGAACTCATTCTCAAGGTAAGCCTCTACAACCTCACGAGCATAAGGTGAAATCCCATTGCGGTCAACATCAACCACAATGGCAAAAAGTTGCATCAGTGCTTTTAGAATCGATTCATTCATACCTTATGGAAAAGCATCTCAAAAATAGTTTTTTTTAACAAGAAAAAAGGAACCCATTTTATGCTCTTCTCAAGTTTTATTACAAATTATCAACAGAAGGACAATGATTAGTGACAAGTGACAAGATAAATGTGAAGAGTTAAAAGTATTTATTACTTGAAAATAGTTAGCCTTATACTCAAATTTTTATAAAAAAACTACACACCATATCGTTCTAATAATCTTTCAATTAGGCAAGCATGAAAAATTTAACTTTAGCAAAGCGTGTTCAATCAATACTCAAAAAATATATATTTACAAAAAAGTGTTTTTGATGCAGGCTTCGCTTTTTCAACTTCCTATTTCAGAACCCGTTATTGTTTTCGGAATAGTTCTTCTTGTTATTCTCACTATTCCAATGCTATTCTCTCGCCTTAGAATTCCCGGTATTATCGGATTAATCATATCAGGGATGATTCTTGGTCCTTCAGGTTTTAATATTATTGCAAGTAAAGGAAGTATTGAACTTTTGGGAACGGTAGGTTTATTATATCTCATGTTCCTTGCGGGACTTGAACTTGATATGCAAACATTCTCTCGATCACGCAATCGGAGTATTGTTTTTGGAGCCTTAACTTTTTTAGTTCCTTTAATTATTGGCTATATAGTTTGTACTTGGGTACTGAAATTTAATCAGATTGCTTCGCTGTTGATTGCAAGCATGTTCTCAACCCATACACTTATATCCTACCCGATTATTAGCCGTTTCAGAATTACAAAGATTGAACCCGTAAGCGTAACCATTGGGGGTACTATTATTACCGATACTCTTGTACTTTTACTCTTAGTGGTAATAACAACATTAGCAAAAGGAGACCTAACCTACACATTCTGGTTTATTCTAGCATTAAAGACATTTCTATTCCTAGGTTTTATCCTTTTTATTTTCCCATTAATTGGAAGATGGTTTTTCAGAAATATTACAGGAGAACCCATTTCTCAATATGTTTTTGTAATTACAATGGTTTTTGTTGCTGGAGGGTTGGCAAAGATTGCAGGAATAGAACCCATAATCGGAGCTTTCCTTGCAGGAATAACCTTTAATAGGCAAATCCCCCATGCATCAACCTTAATGAATCGGATTGAGTTTATTGGTAATGCGCTATTCATCCCATTCTTCCTTATTTTCGTAGGAATGTTTATCGATTTAAAAGTTTTCCTAAGTGGATGGGAGTCAATAAAGGATGCAATAATTCTAATTTCAGTAGCACTTGTTACCAAGTGGTTAGCTGCATACTTTACTCAAAAAATCTTTTTATACAAAAGGATTCATCGTAAGCTAATATACGGCTTAAGCAGTTCTCATGCTGCTGCAACTATTGCAGTAATTCTAATCGGTTACCAATTGGGTATTATCGACATTAATGTTTTAAATGCAACGATAATTTTGATTCTTGTTACTTGTATGGTTAGCTCATTTATAACCGAGAATGCAGCGCGAAAACTGATGGTTTTGGAAAAACCACAAACCCATGTTGCTGAAATTCGTGAAAGGGTTCTGGTTCCAATTTCAAACCCCGACACACTAGATGTTCTGCTTGAGTTTGCCAACTATATGAAAACCCATCATAGTCGTGATCCTATCTTCACCCTAATGGTGGTTAAGGATGAAAGTGAGGTTGCTGCTTCCAAAATATTGATGAGTAGGGCCATTGAGATTGGTTTAGCTGCCGAGTACAAGGTTGATACAGCAACTAGAGTTGATGTAAACACTTCGGCAGGAATTGTTCGCGCCTGTAAAGAGTTAGTAATTTCGGATTTGGTAATGGGTTGGAGCGGAAACTTTAGCCCAAAATACTGGCTATTCGGTAATATGCTCGAAAGTATATTAAGCGAGATACGCCAACCTGTTTATGTTGTTCGTTTCAAACAACCATTAAATACTTTTAACCATATAAACGCGCTAGTACCACCTTTTGCTGAGTATGAAACTGGTTTCGTTAATTGGTTAAAGACGTTGAAAAATCTTACAACGCAAACCAACGCAAAGTTGAAGTTTTTTATTGAAAACAGTAGTACCGAAACCTTTAAGCAAGCTATTGAGAAGAGTAAACTTAAATTAACCTATACCATTGAGGAGATTACTGCTTGGGACAATTTCTTTGATCAAACACCCGAACATACTAATAACATCCTTAATTTCCTTGTAAGTGCACGAAAGGGCTCTATCTCTTACTCTCAAAAACTCGATGATATACCCCGTTCAGTTTCAAAGGTATTAAAGGGTAAAAGTTTTGTAATTGTTTACCCATCACAGGCCAAACTAACTTCAGTAGATTTACGTTCGTTCTTAACTGGGTCTGGGCAGGTTGCTGTTGATGAGAATCCAACTATTTTAAGTAAAGTAAAGTAGTAATAGACTACTTCTGTTTCCTTTCATTAATTAAACCAACAAGTTTATCATAGTTTTCTGACAAAAGATGAAGAAGGTAAATACTATGTTCTCTGTTGTAATGTGTAATAACAAACTCGGTTAATTCATTGTACCTATCCTTCTTATTAAGCTGTCGCTTAATAGTGTAGTGCAAATGATTCGAATCTAATTCAATCTTTTGCTTATTGTACAATTCTTTGAAGCTTCCCCAAAATGAATTTTTATCCATAACCTGCTTCATAAAAGCAGTTTTGGCTCTAGGACTTTCATCAATAAAGTATATTAAATCGAGAATTGCCAAATTCACAGTTTCCTCATCATCGCTATGCAACTCAGGGAGAAGTCGTTGCATAATATTATCCTTTAACTTCAGGATATTCTTATACTTACCCGATCCTTCGATGATTGATGCAACAAAATCGGACCAGAACTTTGCCTGAACAATACTTGGAATTCCTATTGCATTGCCTACTGGCGAAAAAATGGTGGCAAAAGGCCATGCTATAATACTTCTGAAAAGATTAGCCCGAATTGTTACCTTATCAAACCCTCTGATATAGTTATGTGTTGCTAAGTATATGCCATTTGTTGTGTTAATAAAAAAGAACTTAACCAGTTCGTATTCAGTTCCATCATGCTGCCAACTCCATAAAGCATCAAAATTTAGCTTTACAAAACCCAAAATAGGAACCGAGAAACCTGTCCAGAAAAGGGAATGTGCAAGGTTAGTCCAGTTTATATCCTGATAGTGCCAATCGTTTGGCCTTAAGCCATTGCTTGAGATGACATCAACAAACATGTTACGGGAACCAGTTATTACCATCCACAAGCAAGCAAACTCAACGCCTACAGTGAAGTATGCAGGAATGAAACCGATTAAGATAAATATGAAATTTCTTATTGTAGGGTTAAGATATGTCCACGCTCTTAAAGGAGAAATTAGTTTTTCAACCTTCTCATCGCCTAAAAGATTCTTTTTTGTTGAGTTAACCTTCCCAAGGCATATAATATTTGGTTTCTCAGAAGATTTCAAAGGGTTTTTTTGAACTTTTGAAAGTTTGTACACCAAATCGGAAACCTCGTTTGGCATATTATAATGCCTTTTCTTAAAGTACTTTCGCTGATGCTTTGGCAATCTATTTTCGAAAACAAAGCCCATTCCAGGAGCTAGGGTTGATCGGCCAGTAGCATCACTGCCTATAGCAGGAATAAGGGTATTATTCTTTAGATATTCAAGGGTCTTCTCTAAATTTCGATCATCATAACTTAACTTATTCTCCTTAAAAAACATTGCCAATCCCGCCTTCTGCCTTTGGTTCAGTAAGCGAATAAACTTGGTAAATAGTATAAAATCGTCTTCTTTGGCTTCAATTGTATCATAAATATTGAAAATCTCAGTATGTGAGAACATACTACAATTACTCAGAATAACATCAATGGCTGCCTGCAGCCCGTGCTCAAGGGGTTGAATAAACTTGATTGTTCCTTCGGATTTTTTTGCTAGGTTATATATATCCTCAAGACTACTTACTTCTGATTCAGGAAAAAGAGATTCAATGTCAGCAAAAAACTCTAGACGAACCTTTTCTGGTTCAATATCCATGTATTGTGACCTAACCTTTACGAACTCTGCATTAATTGATTCTATTTCCTGAGGGGTAAAAAGTTCTGGAGCATTATCAACTCTATTCTTTAATGATGTTGCATATAAAGCCCTATTTTTAAGTACTTTTTCTAACCTAGGATACAATAACTCACCTAGCTGACGATGTGAAAATATATTTACTGGGGAATAATTGACATCATCGTTAATTGTTAAAGGTTCAAGGTAATATATTGAACCCGGTGTATAACCATTATTGATTTTGGGTAAATGATTTGTATTAAAATTTTCAATATAAAGGCTAATTGTTCTCCTTCTTTTTTTGTAGTTCTCCTCTAACTCGTTCAGAAACTCTTTAAAATCCTTTGACTTCTCTTTTAAAAACTTCTTGAACTTATTTTTGTTGCTTGAAAAATTAGGTAGAATGTAAATATAATGAAACCTATATCCATTTGTAATAGCCGAAAATTCCAAAGCAATATTGACACGAATTCCAAGTATTTTACCGGCTTCAAGTACTTCGAGAATGGCTTCTTCGTGATCAAGATCAGTATATACTACAGTTAACTCCGAAATGCCTTTTATAAAGGCATCTATGATTAGCTGCATAGGGGTTTTAAGGCCATAAGAAGTATTATCATGGACATGAAAATCCCAACCCATCTTCAAATCCTTTAACTCCTCGCCCGTTTCAGGGACTTCAATTAAATCAAATTTGTTTAAGAACCTTTTAATATCCCTAGGGTGCCCAAACGATGAAACGGTGAAATCGCGCATTAACTCTAGCTGAACTCGCTTATTATCACGGTTCTTAACAACCGCCTTCATTAGTGCAAGCTGAACACGAGCAGTATTTAAAGGCATTTTCAGCGAACGGGAATATGTAATATGCTCGGCCAATAAACGTAGTGCATCAATACGCTCGTTATAGCTTATTGACTCAAGATTTTTAGTGATTTGCAGATACGATTCTACAATGGTTGTTCGGCGCTTCTTAAACTCCTTGATAAAACCTCTAGGGTGTGAATTTGGGAAATGGGTAATAATTTCAGGGAGATCGATACTAAGGTTAACCTTTTTACGCAAATCTCGAAGACCATTGGTAAAACTTAAAAAGTTGACAATATCGTTATATACTTTAGCAAACATTTTACAATTAAGTTTTAAGTCTCATAAACCCTCAAATACTATTTCAGCCTAATAATCAACTTGTTGAAACAATAAAAATAGACTGGATGTAAATAATAAATCATCCATCACAAATAAAAGTTACGTTAGTCCTCCCTTATTTGCTCTCAGAGGAGTCAATTTGATGTAGTAGTTTTTCTTTCTCTTCCTCTAATCTTCTGATTTTCTCAAATAGATCTTTCTCTCTGCGACCCATTTCTTCGTGTGTTGCATTTAATTCTTCCATATTTTGACGCAACTCCTCCTCCTGGGATTGCATTTGCTCTGCTTGTTCTTTTGACTTCTCTAGAAGTTGTGCTGTTCTTATATTGTTCTTAACATTCAATATCGTTGATGCAATGCTTTCGCCAACCCTCTCGATAAAGCTAACAATATGTTGCTCAAACAGATTAAAACTCGCAAGTTCAAGAACCCCAATTATATTCTCGTCGGTTTTTAATGGGACTAACAGAATACAACGAGGTTTACTTTTTCCTAAACCAGAAGTTATCATTGTGTACGAATCAGGAATATCGGATAATAGCATAGTCTCCTTTTGCACAAAACACTCTCCAACAAGCCCCTCTCCAATTGTAATGGTTTTAGTAAGAATTTCTCGTTTATCATAAGCAAAGCAAGCAGTTAATTCAAGGTAAGTACTATTTGTGTTTTCCTTGTTTAATAAAAATAAACCTCCATGACTTGCATTTACATACTTTACAATATAGCTTACAATTTTATAAGAGAAATCCTCCATGTTAGTGTTGCTTTCGCGCAGTAGTTCGCTAAATTCTGCTAATCCTAAGCTACTCCAATTTTGTCTTTCAATTTCTATTTTACGTTCACTTTCCTCCTTTTTAGATTTAGCTATATTGTCGCGCATATTAATTAACGACTTACCAAGAATATCATCATCACTTGCAAGCTCAAGGTGCGTACTAAGATTTCCATTAGCAATCTCATTAGAGAATCGTGTTTTATCAGCAAATTCGGCTATTAATGAATTAATTGAATTTGTCATCTCCCCTATTTGATCGCGACGACGTGTTTTAATTGTTTCAACAGTCTTTCCTTTAGCAACTTCACCAATGATAGCCTTTACCTTATTAATTGCACTTACAATAGGGTTAATAACCACAAATGTTCCTAAAATGAAAAAAACCAAAGCCGCAATAACAAAAACAATTAAAAGGGTTCTAAGTTTTGAAAGGTTTTTAAAGAATTCATCTTCATAAAAAGTAACTGTAATGTAGGCATCGTAAGGTTTAAAGTAGTTTACATATTGCCATTTCATTCGTCCATCACCTGAGAATACATATCTGAAATAACCTGAACCTTCTCCGTAAGATAATCGTTTAACATGGTTTGATGATTCAACTTCATTAGATCCCTCTTTCCATGGATGAATAAGATATGTCCCATCTCGCTTAATCAAGAAAGGATAGCCTGTATCATAAAACTTCTTGGATTGAAAGAACGGCTTAAGCAACTTGTAATCAGTTTTAGTGAAGCCACTATCGGTTAACGTTTCAACAAGATTCATCATTTCTTTAATATCAACAAGGCTTTCGGACATAAATGCATGGGTATCAGTAAATGTCTTATTTACTTGTTGCTTGTAAAAGATATATAGTGAAATTGTTGCAAAAAGGAAGAACGAACCAATTATCAAATTGATTTTTGTTCTAATGCCAAATCTTGTTAAACTAGTTAGCTTCATTCTAATCGATTTTAGGAGATTAAACTAATCATTACAATTTTACGAAAATCGATATTTGTAGTTATAACAATAATCACATTTTTTATAGATTAGAATAATCCGAAAACACCATTTGGTGTAATTCCTAAAAACCTAAACCAAGTTTCACCTGCAACAATATTTAGTATCCAAGCAATAATCATCATAGTTATTCCAAACTTGAATGTATCTACTATACTATAATGATCCGTTTCATAAAGCAAAGCGGCAGGTTTACTATTGAAAGGTAGAACATAAACGTGTTCAATCATAAACGCAACAGGTAAAGCCAAGCTAATTACGCTCAGGTTAAATCTACCTGCAACACCAATTGCAATTGGCACAAAAATCATAGCCCGCATGGTTTTCGATTCGAATAGAAGTGCACTAATTGTCATTACACCTGTTAACAGAAGGTATAGTTTCCAAAATGGGGTTTCATTACCAATTCCGATATGATCAAAAAATGCATTAACACCAATCGAAGGTAAATCAGTAGCAGAAAAACCTGCACCTAAAGCATAAGCACCCGCAGAAAATAGCATAAGATGCCATGGGATATCAACATCATTCCACTTTACAACACCTATTTTAGGTAGCAGAGCAACTATGGCTCCAACAAATGCGACAGCAGTTGGGCTAATGCCATGAAGTTTATCGGTTGACCAAAAAGCAAGGATTAAAACAAATATCACTACCGCCTTTTTCTCAAGAAAAGTAAACTTCCCAAGCTTTTCGTACTCAGACTTCAGTCGCTCCATTCCACCCTCAATCTGAGGTAACCGTTCGCTTGGTTTTAGAGGAAAATAAATTTTCATTGCAATAATGTACCCAATTAGCATTAAGCATAGCATCATTGGAAATTGCGCCATCATCCAATCGGTATAAAAAACGCTACTACTTATTGCACCTCCTATTAGTGCTCCTGCAAACAAATTAGCACCTGAACCTGTTAGAAATCCACTTGCACCAATATTGATATAAAATAAGTTTTGAAGAACAACGCTTCGCCCAAAATTATTTCGGGATTCACCACCATGAGCACCATAAATTGCAGCAATTACCATGAAGATGGGTAGCAAAATAGCAGCCTTAGCCGTAGTTGCTGAAATAAAAGCAGATAGAACTATGTTGATAACAATAAAACTCAAGAAAATTGATCCAGCATTCTTACCAAACTTGATGATAAACCAAAGCGCAAAACGTTTTGCAACTCCTGTAGCAACAAGCATACTCGCCAAAACAAATGACATGATATTTAGCCACATTACAGAGTTCCCCAACTCTGCATAGGCCTCTTTCTCAGGCAAAACACCTGTTAGAACTATTGCTGCAATAAGGATTAACGAAGTTAAATAGTTAGGTATCGATTCAGTAATCCACAAAATTAAACCTGCAACAAAAATCCCAAGCAATACTGTATTATTCCTCGAAAACGCTTCTGCACCTATACTATTAAAAACTTCCTTTGCTTGCTTTGAAAGATGCTCAGGGTTTATGTTCTCCAAGAAAGGCATTTTAAAAATAAATCCGAAAAGGATGAAGGACAAAATGGCCAACGGAGGGCCTATAATTGTGAGCCATTTCTCGAAGTTTCCTTTTTTTCGTTTTGGCAACCTATCGATTCGATAGTTTTGCATATCCAATGTATCGAAAGGCTTATCTGAGCTATTATCTACATTTTGGTCGGCCATCATTCTAAAAATTTATTACATCAAATTTCTTAAATGCCTGCTCTAGCTGTAAATCAACTAGAGCAGGCTAAACACACCCCTAAAACCTATCTTATTACCACTTTGTATATGGGTTTTTCATTAACATTGAGTTGTAGTACTTAACATCTCCTGTAACTTCGGTACCAAGCCATTCAGGTTTTTCAAATACATCTGACTCAGATTTTAGTTCAACCTCAGCAACAACTAAACCCTGATTTTCGCCGTAAAATTCATCTACCTCAAAGGTAAAACCTCCTACAGGAATGTTGTAGCGGGTTTTATCGATAACGCCGGGTTCACAAATTTTAAGTAGTTCCATTACTTCATCAACGGGAATCTCTTTTTCCCACTCGTAACGGCTAGCTCCAGCAGCGTTTCCTATCCCTTTAATGGTTATAAAACCTTTTTCTCCTTTAACCCTAACCCTAACTGTTCTCTCAGGTATTGAAGATAAATACCCCTGGGTTATTCGGGTTTGCTTTGCTGCTAACTTTTTGAACTCACCTTTTACAAGGAATTTACGTTCTATTTCTTGTGCCATTTACTTAGTTTTTTATTGTTCTGTTTTACAATTACTCATTAGCTAATTTCTTATCAATCATTCCGATTACCCTCTTAATAGCCTGTAGGTAATTGATATTCTCTACTCCTTCAAGTTTGATATCCTTAATAGTTGTTTTGATATCTTCAACCTCTGTAGATTCAGAGTTAATGGTTACCACCTTAGCACCATTAATCCATACATTTGCAACCTCACAAATAGTTCCATTTACCATATAGCCAAAGCGTTGCTTTTTAACACGAACGGCTGCTAAATCAGGATGCTGTTTAATAATTTCAAGAAACTCCTCGAAAGTATAAACATCCTTGGTGAACTTAGGTATTTCAACCTTAAAAGCAGGAAATAGCTGATCTTTTAAAACATCTACTTTTACTGGGAATTCTGCTTTAAGCAAGGGATTCCATTGTTCTAAGCCATCAACTGATTGAACAAAGGTTTTAATATCTAACTTTCCATCACGAACTTTAGTATTGTTCAAATCGTTTGTTCTTGACATAATATAAATCTCTTCAGACATTCTTTCCCAATCCTTTTCAGGAACGATTGCTGAAAGACGAGCCATACGTTTTGTTGCCTCATCAAAATTCTGTCCAAATGTGCGAAACTCAAAACGTGGCTTTGATATCTCACCTACTTTCAATTCTTCTTTTGCCATACTCGCTAAATTTTTAAAGTTATTTTTTGTAATTTATTTCCAAAATCGCTCACAACCCAAACAATTTTTTTACCACGGTCAACCGCTACGCCTTCGGCCTGATCTACATTAATTGGTTGACTTTTAATAAGTGTACCATCCAATGCGCAATGGTTCAATGTTTTCGATTCATGACTAACAATCCACAACGTATTATCAGTTTCATCGTAATCAATCCCTGAATAATCAATTGCAAACGATAGGCTGTATTGCACCCATGTATTTGAAGTTAAGTTGTACTTAATCAGTACACCGGGTTCCTTCTCCACAACTATATATAAGTAATCTCCATGCTTTGCAATCCCCTCAAACCCTGAACTACTGATGGTATTTACATGTATAGAAGTGATCGAATTTATTAATGTTCCTGTAGCACTTAAATGATCCACTCGTTGAAGGCCTTCCTCTACTACCCATATATCTCCATTTGTTTTGTCAACATCAACACCTTCCAAATCGTTACCCATAAAAGGAAGTTCATCAAGAATTTCTCCAGTAAATGATATCTTATACACTAATCCGCTATTATCGCTCACAGTATACAATGCATCCTTTGTAGTAGAAAAAGCTAACCCTGATGGTTCTTTCACATTCATTACAAAAACTGAGTCATTGTTTGTTATTGGATTGCCATCCGACATTTTATCATCTAAACATGAATCCAAAAAGAACAATGAAGCTACCAACAGAAATAACAGTATCCTTCCCATCGTATTGTGTGTGAACTAAAAGTAAGCTGCTTAATGCAGCTTACTTTTAATTTAATTTATTTACTTGAAGGGTTTGCAGTTCCCCTAGTACATGCAGTAACAATTGTCCAATCGCCTGTAGCATCTGGAACTCTAGCATAACTACCTCCGGAAGCATGTCCTCCTGTTAGGTTTGCAGAAGTCTTTTCGAAATAGCTATATAATACATCTGCTGCTGTTTTGATCTCAATCTTAACATTCTTTGTATTCGAAATTCCTCCAGAAAGCATTCCGTAAGTTGAAGGATTTGTGTTTTTCGCAATTACCAAATATGTACCTGCGGTTATTGTAGATCCAGCAGGGAATGTGAATATTGTAGAAACTGCACCAGTCTCATCTGTTTTAACCACTTTAACGCCTTCTAAGTTCATATCGGTTCCCGATGAGTTGTAAAGTTCAATAAAGTCATCGTCTGGTGAATTTAAACCGCAAATCTCATTCAATACCAATGGACCCAAAATAGAATATGTATCTGGTGTTGCAGGAGCAGTTATTGGCAATACAGCTACAAGACTAACAGAATTTTGTGCTTCAATGTAATAAGATACTACGCTTGGTGCAGACTGAGCAGGAATAACTGCACTATAAGAATCACCCGAGCCATGAGTCATGTCTATTGATATATAACTTCCACTACCAATCTTATAATACAATTTCACGGTTCCCGTTGGAATCAATCCGGTTACATCGGCACTAACTGTTACTTGATCTGAAAATGTAGGTGTTGATGGCGATTTAAGCATGTTAGAAATCACTGGTGTACCCGCAACCGTATAAGTTGCTGGAGTTGTTAGCGCATCAGCAGGGGCATAAGTAATTAAACTTGAAGCATTGGTAACCTTTATGTAATACGAAACAACATCATTTGCAGATTGTTGTGGAATATCTCCACTATAAATATCTCCGCTATGACTCATTGTAACTGTATTGTAACTTCCTGAACCAACTTTATAGTATAATTCAGCAGTTGTAACTCCCTGTATATCTGTAATTGTTGCATTTACAGTAACAACATCAGAAGGTGTTGGCACAGCAGGAGTTATATTCATTCCTGTTATTGATGAAAGTGAAGAAACAGTATAGGTAGATGGCGTTGTAGGCGCTGTGGCAGGAGCATAGGAAGTTAATGATAAACTATTTGTAGCTTCAACGTAGTAAGATACAACACTAGCTGCTACCTGAGCAGGAATTGAACCGCTATAAACGTTACCTACATTCGACATTGTTACTGATGTAAATGAACCAGCATCAACTTTATAATAAAGCTTAACTGAACTTAGTGTATTGGCATCGGTAATTGTTGCGCTAACTACAACTGCATCGCTTGCTCCTGGGGTTGAAGGGCTAATACCCAAACCAGAAATACTTGGTGCCGATGCAACAGTATAAGTTGCAGCAGTGGTAGGAGCTGTATTTGGAGAATATGAAATTATGCTTTGCGTATTTGTTGCTTCAATATAGTATGATACAACGCTAGCAGCTGCTTGAGCAGGAATTGTTCCACTATAATCATCTCCAACATGAGTCATCGTAACAAATGTATAAGTACCAGAACCAACTTTATAGTAAAGTTTTACAGTAGATAATCCTTGTGCATCGGTAACTGTAGCAGTAACAACAACAGCATCGGTTGCTTTTGGAGCCGTTGGATTAATGGCTAATCCAGTAATTGTAGCTGCAGTAGCACTATTAGGGCCGTTTTTAGTTACTGTTGTTAAAATTTCCCAAGTAGATGAACCATCAGGCTTGCGGCCATATGAAATGGTTGAAGAAGCAGTCATGTCTGGGAAAATTACGTCGTCAATAACGTAACCTGCAGAACTTTCGAGCCAAACCTCTTCACCAGCACTACTTAACCCAAAGTTCGAGCCACTTGGATTAGCTGATGCAGCATCATCAACAACAATTACATAATAACCTTTACTTGCAATTGTAGTGCTAGCAGGAATAGTCATTTTGGCTTTCGAACCACTCTGTCCACCACTATCATAAATTTTGTATCCACTAATATCCACCGCATTATCTGAACTATTATACAACTCAATCCAATCAGGATCAGCAGCAACACCCCTTGAGAAAATCTCGTTTATTACAATTGCAGGAGCACCAACAGTGTAAGCTGAAGTTGAAGTTGGAGCGTTGCTAGGGTAAACAGCAGTTAAATTAGAAACGTTTTTTGCTTCAATATAATAAGTTACAACAGTGCTTATTGGGAATGTAGGTATTTTAGCACTATAAGTATAATTAACACCTGCATCCATTGTAAGAGTTGTAAAAGATTCTTCTGTTGAAGCTTTGTAGTAAAGAGTTGCTGAGTTTATTCCCTTTAAATCATTTACTGTTGCAGTAACAATTACACTATCAGTTGCTCCGGGAGCCTGAGGATTAATTGACACGTTAGAAATTGTAGGTGGGCCAACATAAACATCATCCTTTACACAGCTCGATATGAATATACCAACAGCTGCTAAAAGGGTAACTCCTATAAGTAATAATCTTGCTTTCATATTATTAATTAATTAGTTTAAACAATTAAAAATCAATCTCAACCCTAAATTGGGTAAAGCCATAATCCTCACCAGCTTCTCCGTTTCCATCAACAACCTTAGTATAATCTTTTGTTAAGGCACCGTTTACATCACGGCCGACATATAAAGTACCTTTACCGTTTGCATAGCGGTCGTGGTTGATGTAAGTATAGTTTAGCATAAATTTGACGTTTGAATTTACGTGGAATGTAACACCAGCAGTATAACCATTTGCACTACCACCTCTAATTTTTGCTTGATTATCATTTAAGTTAATGTAATCGTAACGCAATGCAACTTCTAAATCTCCCCATTTTTGTCCACGTGTTACCTGTGTAAATTCACCCTCTTCCTCATCGTAGTTATACTTACCACCAAAAACTAAATAAGAGAGTGATGCATAAAGCCCTTCTGCCTGATAATTTTCATATCCAGCTTTTCTCTTCAAGTTTGTGCGGATATATTCGCTCGAAAATTTCAAATGATCATATGCAGCTGAGAACTCGCCACCTAGTAGAGAATAATTCTTAACATATGGAATATCATCAGTATCGAGGAATTTCTTACGGCTAATGTTGGTCATATCGCGCATAGAGATGCGGAATGTCTTAGGGTTTTCCCAGCTAGTTTTAGGAGTACGATATGAACCGGAAATACCTAGATGAATCACCTTGTGCTCCATATTAATTGGTCGAATAACGAGTTTCCCGGTTAATGAATACCCCTCATCTGTTCCATTTGCCTTGTTTTCATCCTGAGAGTAGGTAGTTACTTCAATATTCTCAACATCGTTGAAATGAACTCCTGCTATTGCCAAATACTTTTCGCCCCATTTAGAAACATTAAAGCCCAACTGTCTAGCAGGTGCAAACTCAGTCATATACGGTTCTTCAATAAAAGTCTGATACCTTGAAGTTGTTGTAGTCTCCATAGATATTGGCTCTTTAAAGTAACCTGCTTTAACATAAAATTGCCTAGGTTGAGATTTATATCCTATAAATGCGTCTTTTACATCGAGTTGTCCACCTGCAAAGTTTAGATCAACCTCTCCTGTCCAATGTTTATAAAGTACCGTTTTCATTGCAAACCTTAAGCGACGAATTGTAAAACCATCACCTAATTCATTATAAGTATCGTTATCAAAATAGTGGGCACCATCGAAATTTACTCGAAGGTCAAACCAAGTTTTATACATTTGGTCAGCTGATTCAAATGTTAGTATTCCATTCCGATTCTCAATATTAAGCGGAACACGGTTAACTCTTTGCCCATAGGCATTATACCTAACAACTGATTCCAATGTAACATTGATCACGCTACGTGAATTTGTATAAACTTCGAAGGGATCAAAATCTGGATGAGTAAATATTAACTCACCAGAGGTATTTACTCCAACTTTAATGGAATAATTACCGTTTGCATCAGTAATAGCACCAACTTCCTTTTCTCCTATAACGCGGACCTTAACATCACTTATAGGTTTCCCGTCAAGGTTAGAAGTAATCGTTCCTGTAACATTTAAATCTTGCCCATAAGCACTTCCTATAAAGCAAGATACAGTGAGGAACAATACGATAACAAATTGTTTTAATTTATTCATATTCATGTGTTTAGATATTATTAATAAACTTAATTAGGTTATCATCTTTCTCGAGTTGAAGTTTCTTTCTTAATCTATATCTACTTATCTCAACACTTTTAGGTGAAATATTTAAAAGTGGAGCAATTTCCTTAGAGCTAAACCCTAGGCGAAGGAGTTTTATTAGGTTCTGCTCCTTCTCCGATAAATCAGGGTATCGATCAATAAGTCTCTTTGTAAAATTCTGATGAAGTTGTTCTATCTTAACATAAAACGCATCTACTTTCTCTGTTGAGGCCATTTTTTGCCTAACATTTATAAGCAGTTCGTTGATTTTATTTTGTAGTTCAGCTTGGTCTTGATGTTTCTGTATTTCCTTAAGCTTGTTATGAATAAAAACTAAGTATTCGCGTTGCTCAACAATGTTTAGAGCGTAATAAATTAACTCCTTGTGCTTATACTCAAGTTTATCGTTTAGTGATGAATTTTCAATTATTATAGTTTTCAGATTAGCTTCGGTTAATGCTTGCAAAGCCTCGTTATGCTCCTTGCGTTCATGGTTTAGCCTTGACATTGTGTATTGCCAAACTCTTCGCTGCTTATTGAAATAAATAGTTATAATTCCTATAATGCCAAAAAGCACTATAATAAGTAGGTACCACAAAATATTAACCCCAATAAATTCATGTATCGAATTTATCTGTAACGAGTTAGTATTTTCAATTGATCCATGGACACTACCTAAACCAGAAATATTAAAAACATTTTTTGCAATAAGAAGCAGAATGAATGAAATCATTAATGCGAAAGCCACAGTAAGAAATATTCCAAAAATCATACTTATAACTTTCTTTATATTTATCTCATGCCCACCTTTTACAACCCCAATCCCTATTAATGATCCTGTTGCTACGTGCGAAATTGATATTGGCACTAGAGGAATAGCAAAAAGGCCAATTGAAACTAGCAGATTTGAAAAACCTTGTGAAGTGAAAATAACAAGAACTGATATTTGAGCCAAAATCAGAACAACGCTTGTTTCTGGTTGCATCATCTGATAATCATCACCTTGATCGTTAGAGTACAATTTCTTATTTGAGAAGATTCCAACAATAATCATTAACGAGCCTAAGAAATAAAGAATCTGCTCTCCAGAAATTTGAAGTATATCAAAGTTAAGCTGAACCTCGGGAGCAATATTTTTAAAAGCACCAACTATGCTTGCAATATTATTTGCACCAAAATAAAAACCCAGTATAGCACTTAAGATTATAATCGTATATCGAAGATATACATTCAGTATAATAATGTGTATTTTGAGTCTTTTTAGAAGCCTCTTTACAAACAAATAGAATAATGCTGAGAAAATGCCACCAATTAGTGGGGCAATTAACCAAACTAAAAAAATTAATGACAATGGTTTTAGACTTCCTAGATTCCCAGCAAATAAATTCCAACCAATTATAGCACCAACTAAAGACTGAATGATAGAAAAATGATAATTTAATCTCTCAGCTACGTAAACTGTTAACCCAGCAGCTAAAGCAATTATAAAAGAAGCAATTGGAGAATCTATTAATCCTAAATTTGAAATTGTATTAGTTGTCGCTTTGCCTTGAGAAACAGCGCCAATGACTAAAAAGAAACAAATAAAAACTAAAAACCATATTATATTCACAATCCTAGATGAAATAGCATTCCCATAGAGATTAAATGCATCTCTTGAACCAATAAACCAACCAAGAAATAAACCACCAACTAGGAAAAATAAAAACATAATTAAATAGTTCTTTTAATAGCCATAACAGATAGGATATCTGCAATTTTTTCAGCGGTATCCGATATATCCTCAATATGCAATGTGAAATATCTTAAATGAAACTTTTCACTTAACTTCAGATTATCAAATTCTTTAAAAACCTTTCTTTTTATTGTAATTGCAAGGTTGTCTGTTTCCTTTTCATAAAAATAAACTCTATGTAACTGATCTTTAACAGTATCAGGAGTTCTAAAATATGCTCTTGCTGCAGGTATAACCGATTCTGCAGCCAAAAGTGATATTTCGGTAAGCTTCATGAACTCTTGATTTAACTCCACTGGTATATTAGGTGACTCTATTTCAAACTGGTAGAGGTTTTTCTTCACAAGATCTACAACTACATCAAACTCCTCTAATAATCTCATTATATCACCTCGCATTTGTGGCAATAATGAATGGGTATACAATTTATTTTCAATATCCCTTCTAATTATATCTGCATTAGATTCCATTTTAGCAACTGAAATCAAATTCTCGTTGAAATTATCCGTTTTCTTATACAAATAATTACTTACACCTTCTTTAAAAAGAAGTAATGACTGATCAACATTGTCAAAGAACTTTTCAATAAGTTCAATAACCTCGTTCGAGTTTTTAAATAGTACCATGCTATTTCGATTGAATTCAACACTTCAAATGTAGATTATTTTGAAAATTAAAATATACTTTACTGTAAAGTAATTACCTAAAGAATTTAATTTATAATGTAGTGGTATTTATTAATTTTATATAATTATATTTCAATTTATTACATTATTTATGTTATGTAATTAATTTAATTTTTTGAAATTAAATAGACTAAATGTAGAGTATATTTATAGTTATAAAGAAACTTGTTTTAAACACTATTAGGAACTACATTGAATAAAAAAAGACCCTTTCATGGGTCTTTTGAATTTTCTTAATAAAATTAATTAAAACAACTATGAATCAATATTTTCAACCCATTGCAATTCCCATTTTTCAATATTAAACGCTGTTAAATATCCTAAACCGGGGCCTTGTCCTTTATAAACACAACCGGCATCTAGATTAATGAGTCTAACATCTGGAATATTTAATCTATGCTTTATAGTTTCTAAACTAATCTGAGTGTGACCATGAAAAATTTTTTTTCCTGGAACTAATGTATCAGGTATATGCTCGGGGCGTTTCCACATAATACTTTTCTCATCAGAAAAAGGATCCTTTAGTCTATAATCTAATCCGCCATGAACTAATACATACTTATCATCAACAATTAGGTATGCTGGAAGGGATTTAAAAAACTCAATATGTTTATCGGGTATACACTTATAATTACCTTCCTCGTAAGGCATTTTGTATTTTAGAGAATAACTAATTAGTGTATCATCGCCCGAATTAAGCATCCATAAGTTGTAATACATTGAACTGCCTTCAACAGTATCTAAAAGAAGCTGTTCATGATTACCCTTTATGCAATTTATATTATAGCCTGTTTCAATTAATCTAATAATATACTCTATAACACCCGCACTCTCAGGGCCTCTATCAATATAATCACCTAGCATAAAAATCCTATCACTTTGTGAGATCTTTAACTTCTCCTCCAAAAGAAAGGTCAATGTTTTAAGGCATCCATGAATATCGGGAATAAAATATGTTGCCATTTTTCAATCGCTTTAAACAAATATACAATTTATTATTGATAGTTATTCTAAAGTACTCTTTACTAGTTTAGTCGATGGTAATGTTGTCTGGTATTCATTATTTACTTACCTTTTAACCAATAAATCTTTTATATGAGAATACACATTTTAATAGTGCTTTCAGTAATTTTTGCTAGCTGTTCAAGAAAAACTGAAGAGGTAAAGGTAAATCCAAACCAATATGATTCAACCCTTGCCAAAGAATTGGATGCTGATCAGTTTGGTATGAAAGCCTACGTTATGGCTTTTCTTAAAAAAGGTCCTAACCGATCAACCGATACAGTTATAGCAAAGAATCTTTTAATGGCACACCTTCAAAATATTCAAAGATTAGCTGAAGAAGGAAAACTAATTGTTGCCGGGCCATTCTTGGATGATCAAGATATTCGTGGAATATACATTTTTAATGTTAGTTCGCTTGAAGAGGCGAAAAAACTTACCGAAACTGACCCTGCAATTCAAGCGGGTTCTTTAGTTATGGAACTTCATCCTTGGTATGGATCAGCAGCGTTGGTAAAAATAACTAGTATTCACAAGAAATTGCAAAAGAAAAGTATAAGCGAACAATAATCAACCTAAAATATGGCAAATCCGAATTCTTATGGTTGGCGTAAGCTAATTGACAATTACCCTTGGTTTGAGGGTGAAGGAAAATTTCAATTACAAGCATATTCAGAATTTATGCCACCCCCAAGGGTTGGTTTTAGCCCTTATGGTGAAATTGATTCGTCGATATTCCACGATGATGATGAATTTGGATGGTACATTCCAGAGCTTGAAGAGGAACTGGAGTTAAAACCCGGAATTGAGCATATTGCAAAGCAAATAATGCACTATATAGAGAAGTTAGGCAAAGGCTTAACCGAATACCATATCTCAGGACATGGGGGGCATAACCTTATCGACAATCCATACTGGCCTCCTGAGCTTGCCTCATACGCAGGTAAACTTGAGCATGAGAAATTTGTATCCTTTCTTCCTTTGGCTTTATCTAAAACACAAGATGACAAGGGACGTGTTCGCTGGACACTTTTTGGAGGAAGCGAGCAAGGACCTGAAAAAGTATTTTGGAGAAGTTTTTTTAAAGATCCAATAAACGAAATAGACGAAAAGGACTCATTTACATTTATTTCTACCATTTTCAAGGATGCTTATGATTTACAAATTGATAGTTGGGACTTATTACAAAAATTAGGTTTTAAAGTACTCCCTTTTGATGCCTCAATCACCCTACCCAAATGGACCGAGAGATTTATTGTTAATAGCAATTCATCATATAACGACACAAAATTCCTTATAACTTTCTGCCCCTTTGTCAAACTTCCTAACGAAGTTAAACAGCTTTATCTATCAGGAAAACTTGCACTTCTACCATTCCCGGGAAGTTTAGTATTCTGGGGTATGCCAACCTATAAAAAGCTACAGAAAGAGCTTCGAATGGCAATGCAAATTCCTTTACTTAAGCTTGTATCGAGACATACCGGTATTGGTGGCCTAAAAGTGCCCCAATCAGGATGGTTACATGAACCAAAGGCAGGGAATAATCATGATTTTCACCATGATTTGGTAAAAAACACATACCATCGCACCCATCGTTGGCAGCGAGTACATACGCATGAGGATGAGCTACTTTCACAACCTAGGGTTGCGCCTTTAATTAAGGTACTATTTAGTACCGATCTTGATTCAATTGGCTTGTACGATAAACCATTGGCGCGCAATTGCCAAATATGGGATCGCGATTTTAGTTTGCTACTAGATGGACCCAAATCTTCTTCACAAAAAATTTACAAGGTTGAAACTAAGCTAGCAGAGGGTGGACTATTCGGTTATCGTTTCTTGTTTCCTGCCATGCAGATTGGCAATCATGAAGTATACTGGCATAGACCTGTTGTTGCATTTCTCTCTTCTAAAACGGGTGAAAACGAGATTCTCTCCGAGTCCTTGCTTGGATTCATGACTGCATACGATATTAATGCAACCAATCATGAAAATACTATTGAAGTTTGGCCAAGATTATATAGGCGTAGAATGCATCTAATGGCAATTCATGATATTAATTGTAAACATGATCACTACTCACACCAAACGGCTAAGAATATCATCAATCTTCTCGATCACTATAAAATGCTTGGAGAGAAGCCACTTGCTAGAGATTTCGCACGAAATCTAATAAGGTTCAACCACCACGCAACATTTGATCAATGGCTCGACGATTTACCGAATCATTCAAAAACTCCCGAAATTGGCAAAGAACTTAAAGATGCCATTGAAAAGGTGCTTGAACCTATCGACTCAACAAAGACTCTTCCTGAATCATTAACGTATCAAATAACGAAGGAAAGAGCATTTGAAGAGGCATGGTGGAATAATATCTTCTACTTAGCGCATGGTAGATTTATTAATAAGGATAATGCCGATTGCGTTTTGGACGAGGTTACAAAAAGCCTACTCCCACACCATCAAAGGGATTTAGAGCAACTAGGGGATTATCTCATTAACCGCCACCGCGATGCAATTGCAAAAGCAGGAATGGAGGGTAAAGCTTTTTGCGGGGAGCTTCCTTTCGGTTGGAAAACCGATTTTGTATTCGATGCCTTTGGAGGTTGGAAGCGTAACCATGAAGGTCACACCTACGAAAGGAATATTTTAGTTGTTATCCCAGGAAAAAACAGGAATGAAGCCGTTTTAATGGGCGATCATTATGATACTGCCTATATGGAGGATGTTTTTGATAAGGATAATGGTGGTTCAGGTGCAAGAATATCAGCAAACGGTGCCGACGATAACTATTCAGCAACCTCTACCCTACTCCAAGCAGCACCAATATTCCTAAAAATGGCCAGCGAGGGCAAACTTGAACGCGATGTTTGGTTGCTTCATCTTACTGGAGAAGAATTCCCTTCCGATTGTATGGGGGCACGTAACTTCTGTCAATCTCTAATTGAAAAAACATTAAAACTGCATATCGGAAATAATGAGACCATAGACTTATCAAAAGTTAAGGTTATCGGTTCATTTGTAATGGATATGATTGGGCATAATCGCGAACATCCTCAGGATATTTTCCAGATTTCACCTGGAAAAAGCATTCAATCATTGAAGATAGCGAGAGAGGCTCATATTGCAAATCTAATATGGAACTCAAGTACTCATGAGTGGAATAAAAACCCAGAACGTCATAATGCTGAAAGAGGCAAGAGAACCACAGATGGAAAGACAATACCTATTATTGCAAAGCATTTGCCCTTAACTGGCGAGGTACGTACCAAATTTGATCCGTTCAGCTCAATTTACAACACCGATGGCCAAATCTTTTCGGATATTGGAGCCCCAATAGTACTTTTTATGGAAAACTACGATTTACACCGTACGGGTTACCATGATACCCATGATACTATGGAGAATATTGATCTTGATTACGGTGCTGCTTTTGCAGCAATTTGCATTGAAGCCGCTGCTAGGGTTGCTACAATGACATAGTGTATTATTTAATACAAGAACCCTCAATGGTTAACTCAACAGGGGTTTCTTTTACTGAATCATTGACTTAGGGTAATTATACATGTACCTTTGATAATGATGCTGGCTAGAATTGAAAATACTTATAAATCAAGCAATCATGAAAACATCAACTAAGGTAATACATTGGTTACCGCGTATACTTTGTATCCTAGCAATACTTTTTATAAGTATGTTTGCTATTGACGCTTTCGACCCAAAATATACTATCTGGCAGCAGATTGGCGGATTCCTAATACACTTAATTCCTTCGTACATTCTTATTGCTTTACTTATAGTTGCATGGAAATGGGAAGTAGTTGGTGGTATAATTTTTATGTTGATTGGACTCGGCTTTACTCCTTTTATTTTCATTCACAATTACCATATGAATCATTCAATATGGTTAACCCTTTCCATTGTACTTATGATCAATATGCCCTTTGTTATTGTTGGGGTACTCTTTATCTTAAGTCATTACAAAAAGAATAAAGAATTACCTGTAATCTAGATTAGTTATTAAATTCTCTTATGAAAAAAATACTTACGATTATTGTATTTGCATCCTTTTCAATCGTTGCATTCTGCCAAACAAAAGAGACTGTCCAACCTCAACTCGAAGGCTATAAACAAAATGATATTGTTAAATACGATGACTTTATCAAAAACGGTAAACTAACCGTTAATAGTGAAGGGTATAAAGTTGTTGGTTTTACGTTGATGGTTTGGGCTGGTTTTGTACAGGAGTATAAAAGTGATTCATGCACAGTTACCGATGAAATGAGAAAAGTATTGGAAGAATTAAAATCCAAAGGATTTAAAACCTCTAAAATTTACTTTCACGATATTAAGATCAGAAACTCAAAGGGCAAAATAAAAACAACTGGAGATCTCATTTACATATTAAAACTCAACTGATATTCAAACAGAAGCCCAAACTTTACGCTTGGGCTTCTTTATTTTTAATACTAGTGTTAATACGAAACCATACCAAATCCAATTTGAATAAAAGTCATCCCCATTTCTCCTATAGGTGGAATTATGATTGCAAACACTTTCATGTGGGCTGGTTTAACATACCTTGCTGTTATTGCTTTGAGGTTTGCAAAATCAACATAAAACTCATAACCCTTCATATTAAAATTTGAATCGGAGCTACTATATGTTTTATTTGCAATTGTGAAAGAGGAAGATGACATCTGAAATGTAGGACGCCAAGCAAAACCTGCAACTATACCTTTCCAGTCCTTGTAATCTAAAAATTTGCCCAGTCCCACTTGATAGCCAAAGTTTAATCCCAAGGTAATATTAGATACTGTTCCCTTCGCTTTAACACCTGACATCTTTGCCGTCATAGTCTGCATATTAATATTTGCACCTATTTTATAAGCATATGTATTTGAAATTCCATCTGAATATGAGGGCGGTGTTAAATGGATATAGCTAACTGCGCCTCCATAACCTAAACCTGTTCCGGATATTCCTTCGGCAGACATTAAACTTAACGACAAAAAGTATTCTTTACAGAATATTGGGCCGCCCCTAATCTGCCATGCCTTACGAATTTGATCGGTGTTAAGCTTTTGGTATGAGCTGAACTTATAGCCATTCTTATCAAACTTTACTTTAGTTTCCTCAACTGGAGTTTTGTAGCTTGTGTCCATCTTAAATGTTGGATCATCGGAAAAAGCAGCAAATGGAGAGCCCTTACCAAGCTGAACCTCCTTTATATCATTCCATTTTGATGTTTTATAGCTAAATGGACCCTTTTCAATTTTTAATGTATAATACTGGGTAAAATCATAAAGAGTGCCATCTATCGATGAACCATCTTTCAATACTATTCTATCATTTACTATTGTTGAATCGTAGTGAATCGGAATGTTCTCGCCATAGTTTGGCGAATGGAAGTTCAACGATACTTTAGATAATTTAATACTCTCTATCTCTTTCCAGTTATAGGTTTTACGCCCAACCCTTACAAACTCGCCTTCTTTAATAATAGCTTTTTTTGAGAATACATGAGTTCCATCTTTAAGGATTATCTCATCCTTTCTTGAACTCTCGGGGTTTGCTAGTATTTTCACTTCAGGTTCTTGTGCGTATATATGCATTGAAACAAGAATGAAAAGATTCAGTAGCAGTAAAGAAATTCTTTTCATGTGTTATAGTTTTAAAGTTAGGTTAGTATTGGTAGTCTATTGGTTCTTCCTAATTAATTCAATATTAAAAAACACATGCTGAATAAACCTCCCTTGTATTGCCTTAACGGCAACTCTACCACTTAATTGTAATAAATATATTGATAAAATAACTTCATTGAATACACATTCATAGATGAAAAACCAGTTTCTATCTATGATAAATTTGCATTTACCAATAGTACTATTTTTGAGTTGTCGGAATTATAAAATATTACCAGCAACATTTTGGCTAATAGTACAATTCTTAGTATGCTTCTAAAGGGGAAATTTACAGCCTGAAATTAGATAGTTTGGGCTTTTCAACAGCAATTACAGCACCCATAAACACAAGGATAAGAAACGAATGGAATAGGAATCGAATAATTTTCCCATCTATCACGATAAAAGTGCTAATAAAGTAAAGCAGAACCGACAAGCCTAAATATCCAAAGAATTTAAGCAGGTTGTACTTTATAGGGAAGTACTTTTGTCCAATAATGTATGAAAGAACCATCATCACAGCGTAACAAATAAAAGTAGCCCATGCAGAGCCATAGTAACCATATATTAGATGATCTGCGGAAAGAGGTATCCATAAGAAATTCAATACAAAAGTTATAATTGCACCAATAACTGCTAGCCATGCTCCCCAAATCGTTTTATTAATAAGCTTGTACCAAATAGAAAGATTATAGTATACTCCCAAGAACAAATTTGCAAGCATAAGTACAGGAATAACCCCCCTTCCAATACGATATTCTTTACCAATAAACCTCAATACAAAATCATCAAGATATACCATAGTTACCAAGAAAATCAGCGAAACAACGATAATAAAGTAATCCATTATCCTAGCGTATACCTCCTTTGCATCCTTTTCTTTTGCCTGAGCAAAGAAAAATGGTTCGGCAGCATAACGGTATGCCTGAATAAATATGGTCATCAGTATTGAAATTTTGTAGCAAGCCCCATAAATCCCAACCTGATAAGATGCAATATCTTTAGGTAATAGATATCGAAGTAAAAGCCTATCAAAAGTCTCGTTAACAATTCCTGCCATTCCGGCAAAAAGCAACGGGAATGCGTATAACAACATCCTTTTCCATAAATCTGGATCGATCTTCCACTTTGTTTTGGCAATCTCGGGGAATAGCATTATTAGTGTTACTCCACTAGCTATTAAATTTGAAATGAATATATACTCAATTCCCCATTTAGGATTATAAAATAGTCTTACAAAATGCCCAATAAAGCCATGTCCAAAATGCTTAAGAAGATATGGACAGAAAAGGATAAAGAAGAAGTTTAAAGCAATATTAAGGGTTAAATTAACCATCTTAATGGTAGCAAATCTTCTAGCTTTATTTTGAGACCGAAGCCTTGCAAATGGAATAGATGAAATTGTATCAAGAGCTAAAATCCAACCAAACCAAATTACATAAACCTTATATTTCGAGTAATCGATCCAATTTGCAATTGAACCAGCATAAAACGAAACAAACAATATAAACACGAATGTTGTAAGCAGAATAGATATAAACCCTGTGCTATAAACCTTTTCTTTGTCAGCCTCTTTCTCGTTAAAGCGGAAAAAAGCGGTTTCCATCCCATAGGTCAGTACTACCATTAACAAAGAGGCATAAGAATAAAAAACAGTTTGTGTACCGAATGCCTCTGGGTGAAAAACCCGAGTATATAATGGAACTAAACAGTAGTTAAGAACTCTTCCAAGGATACTAGGAATTCCATAAATGGCGGTTTGCCCTGCAAGTCGTTTGATAGCATTCACGAAAGCAAATATAATTATTAATTGTTAGGAAGGTTTAACCTCAAAATTTCATTTTAAAATATTTGTGAAAAGGGTTTGCCTAAGAAAAATCATGCTTTAAAATTAATTTTTCAAACATTTTAACAAAAAAATATCTTCTGATTTATAAATAGATACACCTTGAAATATACAAAAAATGATATTTCGCTTTGTTTACAAGCATTTCAACCATTACCTTTATTGCAATTAATTTAGGGAACAACATAGAGAGCAACTAGATATTTTGCAATCTATTTTCATAAAATGTATTACTATGATTTTAGAATTATTTGAAAGAGATTCAATCCTAATTGCAACAATTATTATTTTAATAATTTTAAGTACTAATAGAGTTACTGCTCAAAAGATAGTCAATAGCATTAGCGATTCACTAACCGTTAGTAAAGAAGATTCCATATTACTATCAGACACTCTCCCAACCTTTGCAAATCTAGGTTACTTTCATACTCCATATAAAGGAAAAGTAATAAGCCATTATGGCCCACGTGGAAGGCGTTTTCATGCCGGTACCGATATTTATTTGCATTTAGGCGATAGTGTTAGGGCGGCATTTACGGGTATTGTTACAAAAGCAACTTGGTATTATGGCTATGGACAGCTAGTTGTTTTAAGGCATGTTGGTGACATCGAAACCTACTATGGACATCTCAGCAAAATATTAGTAAAAACAGGTGATACGATACCGGTTGGTAGTGTAGTTGGATTGGGTGGTAGAACAGGTAGGGCAACGTGCACACATCTTCACTTCGAGTTTAGAGTAGATCATATTGCTTACAACTCCGAAGCCCTATTCGATTTTGGTAAACAAGTTGTACTCTGCAATGCTATACCAGTTAAAGATCCAATTAGGGTGAAAGAAAAGTCAATACAGAAGGATTCAATTCCTGATTTCGATAGCCCAATAATAAGTAATCAAATTGCAAAAGTTGAAACACCCAATAGCGAAGAGATTGTTCATATTATTGAAAAGAATGACACCTTGTACTCTTTAGCTAAGTACTACGGAACTACAATAAACGCATTGTGTGAATTAAATCAAATTGATAAAAACTCAATTCTCAGTATAGGAAAGAGATTAAAAATTAAGTAAGAGTGCAAATACTCTAATTCTTTCGTTCTATCTCTTTTAGGTTTTCCATCTTCTTTTTCTCAAGGAAACCTTTGATATCATCAAAGTGTTCCTTTACGCGCTTATTCCCAAACTCAAAAACCTTTGTAGCTAAACCATCTAGAAAATCACGATCGTGAGAAACTAGTATAAGCGTTCCATCGTAATCTTTAAGAGCACTCTTAAGAATATCCTTAGTTCGCATATCAAGATGGTTAGTTGGCTCGTCAAGGATAAGAAGGTTAACTGGCTCAAGAAGTAGCTTAATCATTGCCAAACGGGTTCTTTCGCCTCCTGAAAGCACTTTTACCTTTTTAGATGAGTTATCGCCACCAAACATAAACGCACCCAGAATATCCTTGATTTTGGTCCTAATATCGCCTTTAGCAACATCGTCGATGGTTTGAAACACAGTAATCTCCTCATCGAGGAGTGATGCTTGATTTTGGGCAAAATAACCAATCATTACATTATGACCTAGTGTCAGCCTACCTTCGTGCTCAATCTCTCCCATTATGGCTTTTACAAGGGTTGATTTCCCTTCTCCATTCCTACCCACAAAAGCAACCTTCTCCCCTCTTTCAATAGCAAACGATACATTTGAGAATACATTATGATCACCATAGCTCTTCGAAACCCCATCAACGGTAACAGGCCAGCTGCCCGAACGTGGCGAAGGGGGAAATTTCAATCTCAAATACGAAGTATCTTCTTCATCTACCTCAAGGATTTCGAGCTTTTCCAGCATCTTAACCCTCGATTGCACTTGTAGGGTTTTTGAGTAAGTTCCTTTAAAACGCTCGATAAACTCCTGTGTTTCAGCGATCATTTTCTTCTGCTCATCGAACTGTTTTTGCTGCTGTGCCCTTCTTTCCTTTCTAAGTTCAAGGTAATGCGAGTAGTTTGCCTTATAATCGTAAATTCGACCCATTGTTAGCTCAATGGTCCGGGTAGTAATATTATCGACAAAAGCCCTATCGTGTGATATTATAATAACCGCTTTCGCACTATTAATCAAGAAATCCTCAAGCCATTGCACCGATTCAATGTCCATGTGGTTTGTGGGCTCATCGAGTAGAATTAAATCGGGTTTCTGAAGCAAAATTTTAGCCAGTTCAATTCGCATACGCCAGCCACCGCTAAACTCGCTGGTAGGACGGGTAAAATCTTCGCGAAGAAATCCCAATCCTAAAAGGATTTTCTCAACATCTTCATGATAGTTTGTATCCTCAATTGAATAGAACTTCTCGCTTAATGCCGAAACCTGTTCAATCAGCTTATAGTAGCTTTCCGATTCATAATCGGTTCTTGAGGCTAATTGGCTATTAATATTGTCAATTTCATGCTGCATCTCGAAAATTCTAGCAAAAGCCTGAGATGCCTCTTCGAATACTGTTCTTTTATTCTCTGTAATAAGATGTTGAGGTAGATAAGCAATTACCGCATCCTTTGGAGCCGAAACGCGTCCTTTGGTTGCAGTTCTTTCTCCAGCAATTATTTTTAGTAGTGTAGATTTTCCTGCACCATTTTTCCCCATCAATGCAATCCTATCCTTATCGTTTATCGAAAAGGATATATCCTTAAATAGCGTAGTTCCTCCAAATTCTAGTGTAAGCCCATCAACCGAAATCATCCTAATAAATTTAATTTGAGGCGCAAAGATAATCCGATTATTTAATTGTCAACAAATAAAAAACCTGTCAAAAATATAATCCGACAGGTTAAAATATAACCCTATCAGGGTTCGAAACCATGATAGGGTTTACATGATTATTCTTACGCCAAACTTCCTATCTCCTTTTCAACTTCAACAAGGATCTCACCTGATTTAACAAGCTCTTTCATCTTATTATGATCGGGATAAAGAGGACGGTCAATGTCAAGAAAATCAACATGTTTACGAATAGTATCTTTGGCCTTTTGAGTTCCAATACCATACTTGTATGGAGTTTCGAGTTTCTCTCGTAAATCAAGTGCCTGTGCTGCAGCCATAAACTCAATTCCAAGTATTCCATATGCATTATCAAGAATTTGGAAGTTCTTAATTGCTGTATTCATACCCATTGATACAAAGTCCTCCTGATCGGCAGCAGCAGGAATTGATTGAATTGAGGCAGGCATTGAAAGAATACGCTGCTCAACAATCTGCATATCGGCTGTATACTGGCTTAGCATTAAACCGGAGAACATTCCTGGGTTCTTTGTTAGGAATGGAGGTAAACCAACACTTAGTGCTGGGTTATTCAAACGGTTCATTCTACGCTCTGAGAGAACACAAACCATAGTAACAGCAGTACCTACTAGATCCATTGGTAATGAAACAGGGGATCCCTGAAAATTTGCACCCGAAAGAGCCAAATTTTCATCAGCAAAGAAAAGTGGGTTATCACCTACTCCATTTAACTCAATTTCAACCTGCTCCCTTGCAAACTTAACTGCATCATGCGCAGCACCAATCACTTGTGGGGTTGAGCGCATTGAATAAGCATCCTGAACCTTGGTTTTCAGCTTGCCTTCAGCCAAATCGCCACCTTTTGTCACCTTACGAATAGATGCAGCGCTGCGCATACCACCAGGAAATCCTCTTACCTCAAGAATTTTTGGATGATAAGGTTTTAGATTAGCTTTTAATGCCTCGAGGGACATTGCACATGCAATTTCAGCATGTTTTAGAAAACGTTCAGTTTCATAAATCATAATTGCGCTCATTGCAGTAAGCACATTTGAACCGTTTATTGCTGCTAAGCCATCGCGGGCATGAAGGCCAGGAACAGGAATTCCAGCGCGTTTCATTGCCTCTTTCCCTTCTAGTTTCTCCCCTTTATAGTATGCATGGCCCTCACCCATCATCAACAAAGCAATCTGCGACATTGGTGCCAAGTCGCCACAAGCACCTACTGAACCCTTATCACATACATAAGGGGTTACCCCTTTGTTAAGCATTTCAACAAAGGTTTGAGTAATTTCAAGCCTGCAGCCAGAGTTCCCATGGGCATGTACATTGATACGCCCTAACATTGCAGCTCTTACATACTCTATTGGTAATGGATTTCCTATACCCGCTGCATGATTGTAAACTAAGTATTTCTGAAAGTCTTGAATTTGGCTATCGTTGAGAACCACCTCAGAGAACTCACCAATACCAGTGTTTACACCATACATTATTTCGTGCGCTACAATCTTTTTATCAAGCATTGCACGGCATTTCTTTATTTTCTCAACTGATTCGGGGTGCAATTCAACTTTTTCGTTAAAACGAGCAACGTTAACAACATCCTCAATTTTTAGGTTAGAACCGTTTAGTACTAATGTCATAATCGTTATTGGTTAATTGGTTAATGATATACTAATTAATTATTCCCTTAAATGATAAGGAAATCAGATGGAATATATAGTTTGACGATGAAAATAGGTAAGTTCAAATACCCGTTAGGAAACACAGAGGCAGGTGCGGTTAATTTTAATCTTGAATTTAAGCTGCCACCTATTCATATTAGATGATTTGATAGGTAAATATAAAAAATATTGGGAATAAACAAGATAGATTATATAGATGAAATCTTAGTAGTGAGTAGTGAGTAGTGAGTAACGAGTAGAAAGTAGAAAATAATATTTCAAGATTGGTATCTAGGATTTATCTACTATCTACTATCTACTTCTTATCAAGAATGAAACAGCAACAATGGAACATCAGAATGATGTAACATCTTTTTAATGATTGATGGATTAAACATTTGATATATTAAGTTACGTTTTATCTGAGTTAATGCAACAAGGTTAATTCGGTTCTCAACAATATAATCCTTGAAAGTTTTTACCATATCTTTTCCTTTAATAACCGAGCAAGCTACTTCAACTTTTGGGTTTACCTCATTGAAATAGTCTTTGAGCTGTCCCATTTTTGCTTTAGTAATTGCATTTTCGGGTTCATCAGAGATGTGTAGGCAGAAGATTTTAATATTAAACGATGAAGTTATACTTATAAGTTTTCGTATAGCGACAAAATCACTCTCATCAAAATTAGTTGTGTATAGAACATTTTTAACATCATCTACTCCTTTCATTACGGCTGCCTCAGGTATTACCATTAGGGGTAAATATGTCTCACCCAAAACCTCAGTTACAACGCTACCAACAAGCTCTGTGCTTCTATAGCCTTCTCCTTTTGTACCCATTACTATAATTCCGGGTTTGTACCTATTACTCATCTCTATAATTCCGTAAGCCGCATAACCTTCTACAAGCGAGTAACCTATTTTGATATTTTCTAAGCCTAATTCAATGGCAAACTTTTTAAGGTCGTAGTAGAATCTAAGTAGTTTCTCCTTAGCATTCTTACGAAGCATGTTATAGCTTATATCAATATCTATCTGAATGCTTGCTGCATCGGTAAATGGAATCATATCCACCATCGGTGAGTTGAACACATGGAGGAGCTTAATCTCAGATCCATACTTTGATGCTAAGTGCAAAGCAAAACGTGCAGCATTTTGTGATGGAGTTGAAAAATCAATTGGAACTAGAATCTTCCGAGGACTCACAAGCTTGGCAGGATGCTCCTTGGGGTGTTTTTCTGCGAGTAGCTTTAGCGCACTTTCAATATCCGATTCTTTAATTTGAACCTGTACCCCCTCCGATACCATAGGTTGCACAAGATTGACATTATGGAGGTAACACTCAATACCATTCGACTCAAGGTAGGTTTGCAGGATTTGAGCGCTGGCATAGCTTTCAGTGGCTATAACTATCAGTTTCTCTTCCATGGCAAAGCGTTTTTCTCTAAAGAAAGTTAGGGAAAATGAAGGGGAAAGTCAAATATTGAATTTATTAAAAAAAGGCGTAAGGAAAAACCTTACGCCTTTTAGCCTTTCAAAATAGTTTCCTTAAATTATTTATCGTAAAAATACATTAACATCCCAACAAAAGAATCTAATTGTTCGCCTAAATAGTAGAAATAATTTGAAACTGGTTCTTGTGTTCCATCAGTAAACTCAAGATATGGATCATAGTAACCTGTATCAGTATTATATACAAATACAACATCAGCAACCTTAGCTCCATCAGCTCTCCAAACTGAAACAGTCATGTACTTGCTAGGATCATCTTGGTTAGATGGGTTATTTGTTTGAGTTATATTTAATGCAAATTTTACTATGATATCCATTGCTCTGAAACTTGCATTAATTGTTATACTATTAAGTGTATAAGTTTGAGAACCAACTGTAGCTTTAATAATGGCACTAATAGAGGTTTGATATACAATAGCACCACTATTTTTAACCTCAAACATAATAGATAATGTCTCTGTAACATTAGGATATACTAATGTTCCTGAGTCTTTATAAGACTCTGTTTGAGTAAAACTACCAAGTGTATATACATACTTAATATTTTCATTCATTTTTGTATCACTCTCATCATATGAGCCAGTATATACCCATGACATAACTGGGTTAGTTTCACCTTCTATTTCAACCCTAGCCTTAAGTTGAGTGCAATATGTAATGGTTTCTGAAGTATATGAATCAGTATATGTATCAGACAAATAATTGGAATATATCAATTTACCATCATTTGTACCATTAAATGAGAATACAATAATTACTTCGGTAGTTGAGTTGGACACGTGATCCCAAGTATATGTGCTAGGATTGTATGTCCATGTTCCAACATATGAAGGAAAATCAAAATAAATCAAACTTGGCCCATAACCTCCAAGAGGTTTATTAGAATTGGCTTTGGGACTTCTTACGAGGTTTTGTTTTATATTGCTTGGTCTAGCAGGAGCCTTTGTAGGAAGGTCAAAACCTGGGTATAATTCTTGAACTGAAGACATTGCTGATGCTGCAGTAGAAGACATATACTCATTGTAAAAAGTATTGTATGAATTATCAGCATTTGTTAAAGCCTCTGTTGCTTGATCATAAGTAAGTGGACTTGGATCATCATCTTTTTTACACGATGCAAAGATTATCATCCCTGCAAGTGCAAATAACATTAATAGGTTTTTTGTTTTCATGTGTGTAATGTTTAAGTTAAAATTTGGTTTACTGATAGTTAATTAAATGATTAATTCTAACTACTTAACTAAATAAGGTGCTTTCATAAACAACCATTTACACTTATTGTTTGCTAAGTAGGTAGAGTTAAACACAACTTATTACAATAGCACTACGAAAGTTAATAAAAATGTTGATTAAATAAAAATAGATTTTTACGTACGATTATATCCATTTTAATTCAACGAATGAATAATTTACAAGATTAATGCCAGAATTTGATATCTAGAAAGTTACTTTCGTAATACGTTGATTTGATTATTTTTATGTTTAAATAGTTTGTCCTAAATAATACCTAATGTAGAATAAAATGTCCGAATTGTCATTCCAAGGAACCGAGTTTAAGAGCTCGCCCTAGACAATACAGGAATCAATCTTTCAATATAGATTCCAGGACTTCGCCCGGAATGACAAGAGGGTTTGTTTATATTACGTACAATTGCTGAAATTCATATAAACATTATATCTGCAATCACTTAACTTTCTATCTACACTAAATTTTGACCATTTATAAATTTTAATTGACGAAAAAAAGGTAACTATAAAAAAAGAGCCATTCGTTTTACGAATGGCTCTAAAGTTAATATTGTAATGGCTTACCTTTTAAGTAATCGCTTTGTTTGCTTATCGCCATTTGCATTTAATTGATAGAAGTAAATTCCACTTGCAGTATTACTTGGAGCCCAAGTTTTTGAATAACTACCAGCGGTCAAATACTCATTAACCAATACATCAACAACTTGACCAAGGTTGTTATAAATTGTTAATGTTACATTGCTTGGTTTCTCAATTTTGAAATCAATTGTTGTGGATTGATCAAATGGATTTGGGTAGTTCTGTCCTAATACATCAATTTCATTTTGGTTTGAATTTACCCCAGTTGTAATAGCCACATTAAATGAAACTGTTTTGGCAGTGGTATTCTCCGAAATACCAGTTATGGCCTTATAGGTAATTCCACCAGCCCATGAACGCGCCCAAGGAGTTGTGTAGCTGGTAAATGAAGTTTTTGAGCTAACACCGGGATACGAACAGCCAGAACTACTAATGTTTCCATATGAACTAACAGATGAACTAGGGTTGGTTGTAGCGCTTGCACAAACAGGATAGAATCCTTGATGACTACCAACATTAATATCATTACTATTTACATGGGATTTAATATAACTGCTATCAGCATGATAAATAATCAAACCATGACCAGGTAAACTAGCATCGAATAAAGTTTTTTGTCTATTTTCGATTAAAAAATACTCACCTGGTGTTGTTGTATTGATTCTATAGAAGCTATTTGAATTTTGTTCAGCATTATTAAGAGTTATTGCTGATGCTGAACTTATAGTAGTTGCTGTGGCCCATTGGTAAACATAAATTTTTGTATACGGATTATGATGAGCAGGAGTTGCACCATCATTATTCCAAGAACCATTTGCCATCATATCCCAATCACCTGTACCATAAAAATCTCCACCATTATCGGAATAATCAGTATCATAAAAATCAGATGCACCCATAACATGTCCAAACTCATGACAAATAACTCCGATTCGTGTAATACCTGAACCGCTATTCCCTCTTAGTTCTGCAGAGCATGAATAGCTAGAAACCACCTTCCCATCAAGATTTACTGGTGTGATTTGCCAAGCATGTGCCCAAATGGCGTTTTCACTTACGCCAGAAACCTCTTCTCCATACCCAGCATAAATAACATATACGCCATCAACATAACCATTACCATCGTTATCAAAATCGGCATAGTTAACATCTGTATTTGCAGCATTTACAGCTTCGGTAACAAGGTAATCAGGTTTTACATCATACCCATAAGAATCATTTGCTCCATAATAAGCCATATTATGTGCTGCATTATAGGGTCCAGCAACTGTTACTGTTAAATCTAACTGATTATAAGAATTCTCTGCATAGTAATCTTTTACACTACCTGTTGCCCCATCCGTTGTATATCCAACTTGGTTAAATAGATTTTCAAAATCTGATTTTGTTTTGGAAAATGTAACGTCAGTAAAGCTCATCAGAATACAAACCAGTTTTCTGCTTCCTGTTGTGGGAAATGATTTTTGAGTCATCCTTGAGATGCTTTTCATCATTCCAACTTGACTTTTTGAATACCGTAATCCTTTTTTTGTTTTACCTAAGAAAAGGTTATCGGAACTATTTCTCTCATTTTCATCTTTTGCTTTAACTCCGGATGGAACCATATCATTTTTAGAGTCTAGTGTAGCATACTCAAATACCTTTTTGCTATTACGCATAATGGAATATCCATCCACTGTTTCGGCCCACTTTACATGCTCATCACCTTTCTGAATGATGGTTAACTTTGTGCCATCAGGCTGCGTAATTTGAACAGGGTAAGGATATGCTTTAACAGCATTGGCACTTTTATTAACAAAAAGCACAACAGTAAAAATGAGTAATATTACAATTAATCTTTTCATCACAGTTATGTTTATAATTAAAAAAAATTCTAACTAGGTTTAGGTTACAAAGATACAAAGTAACTATAATATCCTATATATATTTAAAAATGCAAACCTTTATCTTACAAAACAAAAAATACAAACCATTCACACCGCTGTTTAATAAGCATTTACAAATTACTTAAAAGCTGGAATGCCTGTTATTTCATTACCCGTTATTAGAGTATGAATATCATGAGTTCCTTCATAGGTAATTACCGATTCGAGGTTCATCATATGTCGCATCATAGGGAAATCATTAGTAATACCCATTGCACCTAATATTTGTCGAGTTTCTCGGGCAATATCTAAAGCCATTGCAACATTATTCCGCTTAGCCATAGATATTTGGGCAGCAGTGGCCTTACCCTCATTCCTAAGAACGCCAAGTCTCCAAGTTAAAAGCTGAGCTTTTGTTATTTCGGTTAAAGCTTCTGCAAGTTTCTTCTGCTGTAGTTGGAATGCTGCAATTGGTTTTCCAAACTGTTTTCTTTCTAGGGCATACCTTAAAGCTGAATCGTAGCAATCCATCGCAGCACCAATCACGCCCCAAGCAATTCCATAACGTGCCGAATCTAAGCAGCTAAGAGGTCCTCTTAATCCTTGTATGTTAGGAAGAATATTCTCTTTAGGAACTTTAACATCATCGAAAACAAGTTCTCCAGTAACCGATGCTCTAAGTGACCATTTACCATGTGTTTCGGGGGCAGTAAGACCTTTCCAGCCTTTTTCTACGATCATTCCTCTAATTATATTGCTTTCATCTTTAGCCCAAACAATGGCAATATCAGCAATTGATGAGTTTGTAATCCACATTTTTGCCCCGTTTAAAAGATAATGATCGCCCATATCTTTAATTTTCGTTTTCATGCTTCCGGGATCAGAACCATGATCGGGCTCTGTTAAGCCAAAACAACCTATTATTTCTCCTGCAGCAAGTCTAGGTAAATACTTCTTTTTCTGCTCCTCGCTACCAAATGCGTAAATAGGATACATAACCAGAGAGGTCTGAACCGATGCCATTGAGCGAATCCCTGAGTCACCTCGTTCAAGTTCCTGCATAATCAGTCCATACGAAATATAATCAAGACCTGCACCACCATACTCAATTGGAATAAAAGGTCCAAATGCACCCATTTCACCCATTTCCTTAACAAGATGAAGCGGAAATTTCGCCTTATCGCAATACTCTTCAATAATTGGTTTTACTGAACGATTTACCCAATCCCGAGTGGAGTTCCGAGCAAGTTTTTGCTCATCAGAATAAAGTTCATCAACCAAATAGTGGTCAGGTGCTGTAAACTGTATTGTTGCGGACATAGTAATTGTTGTGTTTTATCTTAGTTAACAACTTTTCTTTATTGAAGTTGCTATTTAAATATTTTTGTTGAATATCTGAAATTAAACTATAAATAGGGACTAGTTTGGTTTTTTTAATACAATAGCAACAACTGTTCTATCGTCACCACCCATATTAATAGTCATACCATAGGGCTTTTCGCTTGGAATTTCAATTTGTGAAGCACCTGCTTTACCAGTAAGCTGTTCCCAAATCGTAACAGCCTGATGAACTCCTGTTGCTCCTGTTGGGTGTCCCCAGCCAATTAGTCCCCCAGTTGTATTGATAGGAATTTTCCCATTTCGAGCTGTATTACCAGCAATCACAAAATCGGGACCTTCTCCTGCTTTAGCAAATCCAAGTGCCTCAATAGTTAAAATACCAGCAATAGTAAAACAATCGTGAACCTCAATAGTTGCTAAATCATTAATAGTAATTTTTGCATTCTCTAAAACCCTTTTTGCAGCAGTTTCAATTGTTGTTAATCTAGTAGGGTCTTTAGGTTTTTGGGTTAAATCATCAACAATTTGAACCCAGGCAACTACTTCAACAGCATCAGAATTTGAGATACCTGCTTTTGTAAGCCCCTCCTCGGAGCAAATTGCTATCGCAGAGGCTCCATCAGAAACTTTTGAGCAATCAAATACATTTAAGTGATCGGTAAAAACCTTCGGATTGGGTTCGGTAAGTGCAAGTCCTATAAGATCATCAACAGTATTTTCATATTCTTGTGCTGTTGGGCAAAGTCTTGCATTTTCAATAGCATTTTTAAACCAAACAGCAAATGCTTTTCGCGTTTTCTCGCGTCCATATTTCTTAAAATAGGCTCCGGCTCTATCACTAAACTGCCCTGGGAAAAAATAGGCATGACCTTCTTTTCGCTCCTTAAACCAGCCAGCACTAGCTAAAATATCCGCTCCATAAATTGCTTTTACTGTATTTTGAACCTCAACACCCAAAGCCAATACAACATCAGCAGAATCAGACAGAACGGATTTAATACCACTTACTAACGCCAAACCACCTGAGGCGCAAGCGCCTTCAACTCTTAAAGAGGGTTTGTAAATAAGGCCTTCATCTATCATTGGCAAAAAGGCTCCCATATGAGCCTGCTTTACAAATCGACCAGCCATAAAATTGCCAATTACCCCTTCATCCACATTCTTAGCACCTCCAATCATTTTTAGGGTTGCCTGACCTGCCTCTTTTAAGTAATGCTCTATATCGGGTCGTGGCTTTTTAGGGTTAAACTCTTTTCTTCCGGTACCTAACGATATGGTGTTATATCCGGCAGTCATATATACTTTTCTTCTCATCATCCCACAATCAATTAAAGTCTCTATTCAAGAAAGCTATTTATTGGTCCATAAGCATGAAAGAATCCTGTTAACATTACTGTATTTATATTCTCTTCGTTTAAAGCCACCCCATCCTTTATTAGATTTAATCCTATATTTTTTGAATTAATAAGATATTCACATGATAGTTTGGATCCAATAGTTTTTAGTTCTTTAAGCTCAGCAAAATATTTACTTAAAAACTCTTCTTTCTGATTCAAACTAATTACAATTTTCCAGGGTTTATGAATAGATGGGAGTTTCCCTAGCTTTGTATCGGCAGAAGATTTAAAGGATTCAATATGCTCGTAATCCTTTTTCTTGATATCGTAAATTGCAACGGGAATACCCTTTTCATACAAGAAAATTCCTGGTTTTTGGGAACCATCTGGGTTTTGACCTCCTTTAATACCTCGAGATATGAATTTATCAATCAAAGTACTATGTAATTCATCTTTCCCTAACCGAGAATTCATAACCTGAAGGATTTTTTGGCAAACATCAACTCCAACATAATCCATTAGCTGAAAAATACCCATCGGACGAATAAGAAAATCTTGAGTAATTCGGTTAACAGCATATATTGATTCAACAAATGACATTTCTTTATTTAGCTTCTCAGCCATCTGAATTCCAAATAGTAAATCACGAATAAAATGTCCATTCCCTATAAAACCAGCAAAGTCATTGGATGGAACGACTTTTTTGCCAAGGTTTTTTGCGTAGGTTTTCGAAAACTCAATTAGTTCCTTATTTGTATTTTTTGAAGTGATTAACTCAACTAGTTTCTGAACTGCTGGTGGATTATAGAAATGGAACCCTATAATATTTCCTTTAATATTCGCTTTTGAATCTAGTTCTGAAATTGGAACAGAAGATGTATTTGTGAGAAACCATGGGTTCTTATTATTATTATCAAGCAGCTGTTTTATCATTTCAACTTTTATATCTGAATCCTCAACAATTGCTTCAAAAATTAGCGTAGAATCATAAGCAGATTCAATTCGCGAACTAAACAGAATCAGCTTTAGCACATCATCTATATACTGATCGATTATTTCAGAATTATCAATCAAATTAGAGTATTCCTTATATACTTCTCGAAGTACAACAACCTTTTTTTCGGCAATCTTTTTTATATGAACCTTAAGATATCCATACAAGTTTGTTAATGCAACGGGTGAAACATCAATGGCATTTATTACAAATCTCTTAGTTTTATTCTCAGGCTTAAGCTGTAGTTCGGCAATTTCAATAGCGGTAAGTAAAAGAATACCAGAACCCATTTTCCCAGCAGCACCAAGGACTGATACATTTTGAAGTTTTTCTTCGTATATCATTATTGTTTATTTTGAATAATTCAATTTTTAATTCCAATTAGGCTTACGTTTCTCGAGAAATGCAGACATTCCTTCATGCCCATCATTCTCAAACATTTTTGAAAACGATTCAGTTTCAAGTTCAAACCCTCTATCTATTTCTATACTGAATCCTTTTCGAATTACTTTCTTTGCCGTTTTTATTGCAATAGGTCCATTTTGAACAATTTTAGCAGCAATACTTTTAGCTTGTGAAAGCAAGCTGTTAGGTTCTACGACCTTTTGTACTAACCCTATTCTAAGAGCTTCATTTGCATCAATCATTTGACCTGTAAGAACCATGAATAGAGCATCTCCAAGGCCTACCAATCTCGACAGCCGCTGAGTTCCCCCATAACCTGGTATTAATCCTAAACTCACCTCGGGCATTCCAAACTTCGCCTCTGTACTTGCTATCCTTATATCACAGGCCATTGCTAGCTCACAACCACCACCCAGTGCAAAACCATTTACAGCTGCAATGATTGGAACTTCCAAATTAACAAGTTTACTGAAAGCGTCCTGACCTATTTTTGAGAAATTGTAACCCTCTTTTACTTTCATTTTTTGCATCTCTGCAATATCCGCTCCAGCAGCAAAGGCTTTACCCTCGCCAGTAATAATGAGAACTTTTAAATCTTTAGCAGATTGAAGAGACAGTAATAAATCATTTAGCTCTTTGAAGAATAGACTATTAAGCGCATTAAGTAATTCAGGTCTTGATATAGTTAGTATACCAATTCCTGATTCCTGCTGAAATTTAAGGATTGAATAGTTCATATTCTTATAGTTTTAAGTGAACAAAAATTTATTCGTACCTAAATTATAGGTAGATAAATTTATGGAAAATAATCAACAAATAAATTAAGAGAAAGTTGGGAAAAGTACTAAAGTATTTAAACTAAGCTGATGCTGCAGCAGCCGATCTTCTTCTTTGAAAATAGTTAGCAATAAACAATCCTGCTAGTATTAATGATTCATCGGGAATGAATGATGTAATTTCACCAGTAGTCCCCATGCCTCTATGATAATTAATGGAATATAAGCTCTTTTTTAGTATCCATTTAGTATGCCAAAAATTAGTATACTCCCACTGGCATTCTAGGCCATCTATTAATCTTATTAATGCCTTTGATCGCCAATTATTATAAACAATCCTTGCAATTTCCTGACCTGTTTTTGAATCAATTATTGTAGTTTCTTGCTTAAAAAAACCATTCGTTATTAAATCAAACTCTTTTTCATCAAGCACCCCTTTACTTCTTCTTGACCATACACTAATTTTTAATGTCCCAACTTCAATACCATTTGAGAAAAGATGGTAGGTGTTACTGAAAAAGCCTTTTTCCCATTTAATTAGTTTTTCCATAAACAATTTATAAGCCCAAAAAAGGAATATCTTAAACATAGAATTATCTTTTGTAATATAACAAAAAAACTCATCCCGTCAATGGAATGAGTTTCTTAATTACAAATCAATATTTATAAACTATCTACGAGTAACCTTTCGTGTACAACTCGATATTGAGTATGCTGCAAAATACCCAAAAGCATTATTGCTAATATTTGTACGTGCATTTGCAGGGGGACCACTAAACAAAGGGTTTTGGGGATTAATTAGCGTTTGAGCTTCGGTAACGAAATGGAAGTAATCCTCGGTAATCCCACAAATATCAAGTGTTACATCATAGCCAAGCTTAATAGTATCTTTCTCAGTAAAGGCATAACAGGTTATACCATTTGTATAGCTACCATTATAGTACTTATCCTCTGTTACTATTAAATTGGCCAAAGAGTCGGCATACAATACCCCGTTTATTTTAGTAATAAACATGTAAAAATCTTTAGTTTCAACAGGATCTTGCGCCCAAGCTTTAACCATCCAGAGTTTATAATCACTGTTATACCTTGTATCAATTGAATCAATATTAGATACTGGTTTAATCTCAGATGATGCAGTATATGAAGTTAAATTACCATCATTCAAAAGATCTACATTACTTACGTTTAATGTATAAGTTTTACCCACTTCGCCATAAACATCGGGAGCAGTATAATAGTTACCAAGTTCAGTAGGACTTTCAGTTAATGGGAAGGTAGTTGTTCCATCGGTAATAGTTACCACTGCACCAGAAATCGCTTCAGGTGGCCTATTGCTAAAATAATCTGCTGATTTTGTAATTCGAATCTTATGAGCAGTAGTATCTGTAGTTATTGAACCATAAATTACGCAACGAGTATAGGTTGTATCAAGTTTGAAGTCAATCCTCTCAGTACAAGATTGAAAAACCAAAGAAACAACTACAATTAATGTGTATAATATATTTTTATTTTCTTTTTTCATGACATTCTAGAATTTAAAGTTATAAGTAACGGAAGGAACAAATGTAAAGAGGTAAGTTTTTTCAGCATACGTTTTATAAGGATCTAATCTATCCTGCTGGAAGTTAATTACCCAAGCATTCTTCCTACCATAAGCATTATAAAGCGAGAAATTCCACTCTCCTTGCCATTTTCTACTTGTATTCTTTTTTTGTTTAACAATTAGGGCTATATCTAATCTATGATAATCGGGGTACCTTAGCGCATTACGATCAGAATATATTGGAACTAAATTACCTCCTATTTCTGACCAACCTACAGGTGCTGTAATAGGTTGACCTGTGGCATAAATCCAGTTTGCAGATAATGTCAATCTTTTATTTATTTCATAGTTAAGCACTATGTTTATGTTATGCGGCTTATCGTAAGGTGCCCGATACTCTTTGCCGTCGTTAACATCTGCAACCGTTCTGAATGCTCTAGAATATGTATAACTAATCCATCCTCCGAACTTTGGTCGATTTATTTTTGCATATAGTTCAAGTCCATATGCCCTTCCTTTCCCAATCCTAAGATCACCTTCTAATTTCTCATTAAGCAGTGTTTCTGAAAACTTACAGAAATCAATTACATTATCTATCTTTTTATAATATACCTCAGCCGAAGTTTCTATAGTATTCCCTAAAAAGTTCCTAAAATAGCCCAAAGCATACTGATCGGATCGTTGGGGCTTAACGTTTGGAGAAGAAAAAAACCAAATATCTAAAGGTGTACCACCCAAAGAATTTGATGCCTGTTGAATATACTGAACCGTGTGTGAATAACTTGCCTTTATAGAGTTACTTGGGTTAAAAGCATAGGTAACGCTCAATCTGGGTTCTAAATTCATATAGGTGTTAAAAATATCACCCGATTTGTACTTCAAAGTATCAATTGCTTCATAATCGCTATTATACTTATAAAGGGTTGCTGTCCCTATATTCTGAAATATTGATAACCTTAATCCATAATTCATTGAGATTTTTGATCCAATATGCTGCTCGTTTAATGCGTAAATACCATGTTCCAATGCATAGTTCATAGGCATTTGAATTTCATTCATCGCAGTTTGACTACCAGCACCTCTAGCATACCCAGGATCTATTGAGTGATATGTTGTCTGCTCTCCAAACTGAATACTATTATTTGGGTTTAAGTAGTAGTTGAATCCAAACTTAATGCTATAATCAACCATTTTTGCATCCCACTTAAAGGCGCTCGCCTCCTCAAATTCTGATTTTAGGTTATACTTGTAACTACTATAGATTGCAGTTGTATTTAGGAAAAGTTTTTTTCCAAAAAGATGATTCCACCTAAGTGTTAATGTTTGATTCCCATAGCCAAACTCCATTTTAAGCGCACCCATTACATCCCTACCGAAATAACCTGAAAGATAAATCCTATTGTTTTCGTTAAACGTGTGGTTTACCTTCATTGTTAAATCGTAAAAGTAAAGCCGGCTATCCTTAGCTTCTTTAAACATAGGGAAAAATATATCAAAATAGGTTCGTCTACCCGATACAATAAATGATGTTTTATCATTTAAAATAGGGCCCTCTACAGTTAATCTGCTTGATATTAAACCAATACCGCCGTTTAATTCATACCGCTTAGAGTTGCCATCCTTCATTCTAACATCAAGAAGCGATGACAATCGCCCACCGCTGGATGCAGGTATATCGCCTTTGTAAAGTTTAACGTCTTTTATTGCATCATTATTAAATACTGAGAAAAAGCCCATAAAATGTGAGCCATTATATACAGTTGCCTCATCAAGTAGAACAAGGTTTTGATCAGAAGCACCTCCTCTAACGCTAAAGCCCGACGAACCCTCAACAGTAGTTTGAACACCTGGAAGCAGCTGAATTGCCTTTAAAACATCGACTTCACCAAAAAGAACAGGAATTCGCTGAATGCTTTTCATCTCTAACCGTGTAACACTCATTTCAGGTTTAACAATGTTTGAATTGGGCTTTTCGCGACTAACAACTACTTCCTGTAATACTTGGGATTCAAGTTCTAGTTCTACATTGATTGTAATATTCTCTTTAAGAGTTATCACTTTTTCAACCGAGTTATACCCAACAAAAGAATATATTAGGGTGTAATTACCCGGCTTAAGACTTAATGAGTAAAACCCGTAAATATTAGTAGAGGAGCCTTTACCTAACTCTTTAACAAGAATTGTAGCACCAACAAGTACCTCTCCGTTTTTAGCATCCTTTATGTATCCACTAATTGTGGGATTTCCTGAAGTATTATCATCTACGGATGCTTTTGCTGGTAGTTTTAAAAGAAGTAATACAATAAGGAAAAGTTTTAAATAGATTTTCATTTTAAGCATTTAATAAATAGTATTTTATATGTTAGTGAATTGTTTCTTTTTCTTCAATTATTGAGAAATTCAACTTATTAAATTCTATAGCCTTAAACGATTTATTTTATTATTATTTGATATCAGTTTTTAAGCTCCCTTTAAAAACAATTTCTATGCCATTACAATCGATTACCGAAAATCTGTCTTCAACTTTTGCATTAAAAGAACTTGTTATCCTGACTTTTTCCTTTACACTTTCATAATCATTAGTTATAGCTTTAGAGTAAATTGTTACAATTTGATTGTTAACCTCTTTTTCAGTAAATCCACTATTCATTAACGGTTTTAACCATATTAAATTACCTTTTCTGTTAACTAATATTTCATCTCCTTTTCCTCTACTCTTTTTAAGTATCACCTTAAACCCCAAGTATTCTCTATAAAATGCTGCAGACAAATAAGGTGAATCGACCCAAACAATTGGAATATCATTACATTGAAATGCTGGTACAAGTTTAGGACAAAATGTTTTAATTACCATACCACTTGAAATAATGTGCTTACTAAATTCAAAAATCGTTAGCAAAAGTAGTAAGTGAATACAAAAAAAATAATAATGAATCGTTAAACCCGGAAAAATAGTAGGTGAACCCGGAAAAGTATCAGATAAGTCTAATTCCTTAGCATACTTAAAAGTAATCAGTAGATAAATTGCCAGCCTAAACAAATTGCTTAAGAGATTGTTAGTACTAGGAATATAGCAAATCACAAACAAAAATAAATATGAACTACTACCAAAAGGCAAAAGACATATACGATATGTTAGGCCAAGGAAAAATGCTTGAAGCATTCGAGAAATACTACCACCAAAATGTTGTAATGGTTGAAGCAACAGGCGACGAAAGAAAAGGTAAAGATGTAAACCGAGAGTTTGAGAAAAGTTTTATTGGAATGATAAAGGAGTTTCATGGTTTCGGTGTTAACTCAATTACCTCAAATGAAGCCGAAAAGGTTACCATGGTTGAATCATGGATGGAGGTTACATTTAATGATGGCAATAGGGTAAAAATGGAACAGGTTGCGGTACAACACTGGTTAGATGATCAAATAATTCACGAGCGATTCTACGACAACACTGGAAAATAAAATTATTTATTAGGAACTAAAAGATGCTTCAAGAAATGGTGCATCTTTTTTTATTCTAATCCTCAAGAAAATGTTCTATCCAATGAGCAACAATGCTGTTTTGTAAAGGTATTGACAAACTTTCAACCCCTTTTTTTACAACCCTTTCACCTATCCTGTTGGTCCTGTCCATCATTAAAAATTTTACATAGTCAGCAGAAAACTCTGGGTGTCCCTGAATACCAAGCATTCGTTTACCAATCCTTATAATTCCAACAGGACAATTTGTTGCTTTTGCAATTACAGTGCTATTTGGCGGAAGAACCTGTATTTGATCCTGACATGACATCAGTAGATTTACATCATGCTGAAAAGGGACCATCCAATTTTCATTCTTAATAGCTTCAAATTGATGAACTCCAACACACCAACCGTTCTCGGATTTTTTAACCTTCCCTCCCATCGCTTCACCAAGCATTTGATGCCCAAAACACACCCCTATACAATGCTTATCAGCCGATTCTATTTCTCTAACAAACCCTTTCAACCATATTATCCAATCCAACTCATCGTAAACCGAATACTTTGAACCAGTAATCAACCACGCATCGCAAATATTGGCTGAATGCGGAAACGTTCCATTACAAACATCAAAAAGTTCATAGTCATAATTTGGTAACAATGCCATAAATAGTTCAGGATAATCCGGAAACTCCTTCTGAATATGATCACATAAAAGCAATCCAATTTTCATCTATTCAAATGTTTTAATAATTCAATCGTTTTTTTAAAGCATCAAAGGTAATGATGGATAAATATCTTTAGGTGTATTAGTAATGGCCCTATCAATTTTTTCAATAAGTATTTCTTTATCCTTTGATAAAACACCTTCAAGAATCAGGTTGTTTGACACATGGTTACTCCGATAAATCACATTATTCAGATCAGTAAGCGATAAAAACAACCTCAATTCCTCAAATAGTTCAACAACAGTTTGAGGAATATATTCTCCTTCAAACCTTTGATTAAAATGGTTTAATCCAAATGGGAAGCTCAAAGTTAATGTTGATAGGTATTTTGGATTGATTTGGTTAATAATATTTGCAGAGTTCACAGCATGTTGATGGCTATACTTTGCCCCTCCTAATCCATTAATAATCATTATAGAGGTTTCAATGCCAGCCTCTTGCACTTTTAAAATCCCACTTAAAGTTGAATTATAGCTTTCTCCTTTATTTATTAAACCCAGCAACTCGTCGTCACCTGTTTCAATACCTATATAAAGAAGTTTTAACCCCAAACTTCTTAACTCTTTTAGTTCATCATCAGTTTTACTCAAAATATCTTTGGGCAGAGCATAAGATGATATTCTTTGAATCTTTTCAAATTTTTTGTTAACCTCAATTAGAATGGGAGCCATTTTCTCGTACGATAGTACAAAAGCATTACCATCTGCAAGGAAAACCTTCCGAGTTCCATTGTAGATTTTGGAAAGAATTTCAATTTCGGGAACCAAGTCTTCAACTTTTCTAACTCTAAATTGTTTAGAAGAGTACATTTCGCAGAATGCGCATCTATTCCAAGAACAGCCAAGTGTAACTTGAAGAATAGCAGAGTTTGCTTCTGCTGGTGGCCGAAATAAAGGTTCGTTATAGCGAATTTTAAACATTATTATTATAGATTTTTACTATACCATTAAATATTTAGAATGAAACAATCATATCCTATTAATTTCACTTTTTTGTTATATTATCACATATATCTAGTGAATTTATTTGTTAAAATTTCTTAATCATCTTAACTTTTGATATAAATCATCGGTTTTGTAGTAATCATTAAAGAACTCAAAAATACTTTTACAGCCAAATTAAACAACAAACCATAACATTTTAACTTAATGAAAACAAAAATTTTTGCATTTGCTCTTGCAGTAGTTGGCATCAGCATGATTTCATGCTCAAAAGACGATACTAGTCCATCCAAACTTGATAAATCAGAATCAATTACTATGGGGGCCTCTTACACAAATGATATATACTACAGCTTTAAAAATGGAGTAATTGCTGAAGTTCCAAGAACAAACTGGGATATTGCGTTTGGTGTTCCAGTGCGTAGTTCATCAATTCTGATTAACTCAACTGCTGGTGTCACTCTTAAAGCATATCCAAACACTTTCACCACTTGGGTAAGCAATACTACACTTGACACTACAGGCTATAAAACATGGAATTTCCTTTACAATTCAGACACAACTTGGGAAGATGGTGCTTTCAGTAGAAATGCAACGGGCTATCCAAACTACGGATGGTGCATATACGATTATTTGAGCACACATAATTTAACAGGCAATGCTATTTACGTTATTAAACTTCGAAATGGAGATTTTAAGAAAATCTTTATTGATAAAAAGTTATCAGCGCAACAGAAATACACCTTCCATTATGCAAATATTGATGGAACCGACGAACATATTGTAACTGAAATGGATGCATCAACTTCTAATGCAAACTACGTTTACTATTCATTGCAAGATAATGCAATTGTTGCTGATCGTGAGCCCGATGCATCTACTTGGGATATCCTTTTCACAAAATGGATTGATAACTCAATCGCATATCCTGTTACTGGAGTTCTTCAAAACATTCAAACTACAGCAATTGACGTAACTGCTGATGATCCATCAACCATAACTTATACTAATGATCAATTCCTCGACGACATTAATACAATTGGCTCTGATTGGAAAACCATCAACATGAGCACATATCAGTACGATATTCCTACAAACCGATACTATATAGTTAAAGGTAAAGATGGCATAGTTTATAGAATCAATTTTACAGCTTTTGCTGGTTCTTCAACTGGCGATCTCTCTTTCCATATTAAGCAGCTTTAAATAAACTTTTAAATGAATGCGGGGTTTTAACCCTGCATTCATTGCTCATAATAATCATTTAATCAACACGAATTAAGTTGAATAGAATTATTGGCTTATTATTATTTACATACTTAATCTTACCTAATGCATTTGGACAAAACGGTAAGATTTTAGTTATTGATACAAAAAGCAAAGAACCTATACCCTTTGCATATGTTTGCTTTGAAGAACTCCAGACAAACAAAAAGCAATACCAAACCACTGACAATAATGGCATTGCAAATATTCCTACATCACGTATTTCGATAGTTGCTATTTCATATGTAGGCTACAAAACCCACATTGACACTTTACAGCCTAACAAAAATTATACTGTTGAATTATATCCGCAAGTTTTTGATCTTGATCAGGTAATTGTAACAGCAAACTTTACTCCACAAAAAGCCGATAAATCAATCTATAATATCAAGGTAATTGATTCCCGAAAAATTGAGCTAAAAGCGGCTACAACCCTTTCTGATATTCTAAAAGACGAAATTAACTTTCAGGTAAACTATGATCCTGCCCTTGGAAGTAGCCTGAAACTTAAAGGGCTTTCAGGAAATAATGTTAAAATACTAATTGATGGGGTTCCTGTTATTGGTCGTATGGGAGGAAATATCGATTTAAGCCAGCTAAACCTATACAATATCGATCATGTTGAGGTTGTTGAAGGCCCAATGTCGGTTATTTATGGGAGTAATGCACTGGCAGGTGCAATAAACATTATCACCAAAGAGAACCATCATTCAACCTATAATATAACTGCTAATACCTATTATGAAAACTTAGGTACATATAACGCAGATTTAATGGTTGCTTTTAAAAAAGGAAATAACAGCTACTCTATTGCAGGTGGTCGCAACTTTTTTAGAGGGGTATACCTTGATGTCGACACTAACCGCTCCCAACATTGGAAGCCAAAGGAACAGTACAATGCAGATCTTTACTACACATACAATAGGGACAAATATAAAATCAAGTTTCAATCGTCATTTATGAATGAACGATTGCTCGATAAAGGCGATCAGCTACCTGCTACCTACGATAAAGCTCGCGATAGCTGGTTTAACTCACTTAGATTCACAAATAGATTAGAATACAACCTAAAACTAAAGAATGACTACTTCTTTAACGCATGGGCATCCCACTCTATTTACAAAAGGGAGAAATTAACCTATGCCAAAAATTTTATTACCTCATCGTCTAAACTTATACATGATAACTCCTCGAACGATACTACTACCTCAAACGCCATAACATTTAAGATTCTTTTTGGCAATCAAAAACCTGAAAAAAAGGTTAACTTTATTTCAGGGTTAGATATTAACTACGAAAATGCATTAGGTAAAAGGATAATCGATGAAAAGCAGACGACGAGCGAATACGCCGTTTTTACAAGCCTCATGTACAATTTAAATGACAAGATAAGCATTCAGCCAGGATTAAGGTATTCTTACTATACTAACTTTAAGTCAACCCCTGTACCTTCAATAAATTTAAAATGGAACCCATTTTCATTTTTAAATATTAGGGCTTCCTATGCAAAAGGGTATCGAGTACCTTCCCTTAAAGAGTTATACATTCAATTCAAAGATATTAACCATGATATACAGCCTAACGATTCGCTTAAACCGGAAAGGGGGCACAACTTTGATCTATCCTTCAGTTTCAATACTGATAAAACAAATAAAATTCATTTTACAAATATTGAGCTAAGCTTATTCTACAACCAGATAAGTGACCATATTTTTCTTGCACCTATCTTCAATGCTAGCAGTACATCGTACAAGTACATAAATATAAGCTACTACAATACAATAGGTAGTCAAATATCATTTAAATATAGTTTCTACCCTAACTTTGACATTGGGTTAGCTTACGGAGAAACAGGAACCTATGCATCATTGTTACATCGGAATCAAGGGCTAAATAAATATAAATTTGATTCGGATGCCAGCATGAACGTTTCATATACAATTCCTAAGATAGACGTTAAACTATATCTTAATTATAAGTACTCTAGCTTAAAATGGAATCCCGACTTAGATGATAACCCTGAAACTGCTGCATTAGATGATGGCATAAAGTGGGGTAAACTGGATAAATTCCATACTATTGACATTTCTGTTATCAGGAAATTTCTTTCAAACAGGTTAACAGTAACCGGTGGAATCAAGAACCTTCTCGACAATACCATTGTGTTTAGCACAGGAACAAGCGGGGAAAACCCTCACTCAGGTGGCGATGGAAGTCCTGTTGGCTATGGTCGACTATTTTTTACCTCATTATCTTACAATATCTATAAATAATGTACCGAGCAATTTTAGCAATATTACTATCAGTTTCTTTAGTAAGCTGTTTCAAAGAAAACGACTTTGTTATTAAGCCAATACCGATTCCCCAAACTAAAATTCCATACTCCATATACGAGTATCAGACCTACTTTAGTTTAAACGATTCCAAAATAATTGCTCATAGCAATTATGCTGATTGGGATATTGGGTTTGAATCAACAGAATCTGGGTACCACATCATCCTTAACTCATCAAGGTTTATGTATGCAGGTAACACAGGAGTAACTAATTTCAATGGCATTACAACCAATATTGCTGACACAATGATCTTTGATAGATCGAGTGGGAACCTTGATTCAACAGCTATTGGGGATTGGGCAGATTTTAGTGATGTGCAAAATCCGATTTTTTATCAAAAAGTATATATTATAAACCGAGGAGTTGACGAAAACGGTACTTCATACGGTTTTAAAAAGATTATTTTTGAAAAATTGGAGAACAATACCTACTATATTCATTTTGCAAATCTTGACAATACGGATGAACATTTCTTTCAAGTACCTAAAGATCCATCTCGAAATTTTGTTCAATTCTCATTTGAGAACGGCGGTAATTTAAATACCCAACAACCAGACAAAGAGTTATGGGATTTCAACCTGACAAAATACACAACTATTCTTTACGACAACAATAATGCACCTACACCTTATATGGTTCGTGGGGCACTCATAAACAGTGGAATTAGTGTTGCAAAGGACACAATCACTCCTTTTGAATCCATTTCTTTTGAAAATATTTCTAATTACACATTTTCCAGCAAACAGGATGCTATTGGGTACGATTGGAAAACTTACAAAAACGATAACTATATTGTTAAACTTAATTACTCCTATATAATAAAAGATCGTAGTAATAACTACTACAAATTAAGATTTACAGACTTCTATAACTCGATTGATACAGATCCAAACTTTGGTGAAAAAGGTTATCTATCATTTCAATTTGAAAAACTTGATTACGTAAAATAAAACTCAATAAAATATGAAAACGATATCAATGATTGGTGCATTTATAGTTACACTTGCCTTAATCTCTTACTCAATTGCTGTAATTGGTGAAATCCGAAAAAGACATATTACTAAATCCATACTAAGTTTTCTGATAGCTGGGTTAATTTTAGATATTACAGCTACAACCTGCATGATAATTGGGTCAACCAATTCGCCATTTACCCTTCATGGGTCTTTAGGGTATTCTGCGTTAACCCTTATGTTAATTGAAACAATACTGATGTGGCGTTTTTATAAAGCCTATGGGCTAAACGTCAAAGTAGATAAATCGCTTCATCGATATACTGTTATTGCTTACTCTTGGTGGGTAATAGCATATATTACGGGGAGCATGTTAGTAATGCTAAAATAACTAACATGGCTTTAGTTTGATTATTAACATCTTACAATTAATAAATAAATTATTTTTCAAATAAACTAAAATCTTATTGATTTACTTGAATTTACATTAAAATAATGTCTATTTTTGTAAACTATTGTATTTTCAATTATTGACTAAATTATTTAATTACGCATGAACATTTTTGTAGGAAGTCTACCTTTTAAAATTGAAGAAGGTGATTTACAAACGAT
>Ga0209098_1000092_pt1 | contig 94918 bp, 83 predicted proteins | sample AD_JPNHW1_MetaG_FD_184429 | JGI IMG/M metagenome (GOLD analysis project Ga0209098, IMG submission 184429) | Active sludge microbial communities of municipal wastewater-treating anaerobic digesters from Japan - AD_JPNHW1_MetaG (SPAdes) (version 2) | ecosystem: Engineered > Bioreactor > Anaerobic...
CAAACCAGAGGCCGGTGCAATTGGCATCATCGGCGGCGCTGACGGCCCGACGGCTATCTTTCTGTCCTCAAGGCTGGCCAATGGCGTGAACGTACTGTCTGACGGCACCACCGTGAAGAACCTTATTGGCCCGATAGCCATCGCGGCTTACTCATACATGGCCCTGGTGCCGGTAATACAGCCGCCCATCATGAGACTCCTTACCACCAAAAAGGAGAGACTCATCCGTATGAAGCCCCCGCGCGCAGTCACCAAGACCGAAAAAATCCTCTTCCCGATATTCGGATTGCTGCTGACATGCTTCATCTCGCCAAGCGCACTGCCCCTGCTGGGGATGCTCTTTTTCGGAAACCTTCTCAAGGAATCAGGCGTCACAAAAAGGCTGGCTGAGACTGCACGCACATCACTGATAGACATTGTCACTATTATGATCGGTCTTACCGTTGGCGCGTCGACACAGGCTGACGTCTTCCTGACTAAGGAGTCAGTACTTATTTTCGGCCTGGGTGCTGCAGCATTTGCTGTGGCAACATTCTCCGGTGTCGGATTTGCTAAGATCATGAACCTCTTCCTCCCGGAAGGCGACAAGATAAATCCGCTGATTGGCAATTCGGGAGTATCTGCAGTGCCTGACAGCGCACGCGTTTCGGAAATGGAAGGACTGAAGGCTGACAAGACGAATCACCTCCTCATGCACGCGATGGGACCAAACGTGGCAGGTGTTATCGGTTCTGCAATTGCAGCCGGTATACTGCTCAGCTATCTCGGATAATTTCTTAAGTTTACTTTGAACTTCATTTCAGGGAGCAGAAAATGAAACAGGCAATAACAGGTAATGCCGGGCCCAAAGTACGGTCTGACATTGAAGTAACGCTTGAACTCACCGAAACAGGCGGTATCGAGCTGAATCTCAGATCGAAGGTAAAGACTATGTACGGCAAAGCCATCGAAGAGCAGTGTCGCAGCCTTCTTCAATACTTCGGCATTGAAAATGCCAGGCTCTCGGTGAATGATTCAGGGGCGCTGCCGTTTGTAATTGCCGCCAGGATTGAAGCTGCGGTAAAAGCCCTTACCGGTACTGCAAAGAGCTTCATACCGGAGATGGCCGCTGAGAACCTTTATGCCTCATCAAGAGACAGATTCAGGTTCTCGAGGCTCTACCTTCCCGGAAACAGCCCGGGAATGTTCCTCAACGCCGGGCTTCATTCACCTGACGGCGTCATTCTTGACCTGGAAGACTCAGTGGCCCCGGAAAGAAAGGATGAGGCAAGGATCCTCGTCAGAAATGCCCTCAGGGTTGTCAATTTCTACGGGGCTGAGAGAATGGTGCGCATAAACCAGGGTGAACGTGGACTCGATGACCTTGAAATGTTAATACCCCAGAACGTCCACCTGGTACTTCTCCCAAAGTGCGAAAATGCTGAAACCGTACGTGCAGTCGATAACAGAATCAGGGAAATAAAGGAAAGGGAAGGACAGAATGAAATGGTGTTCCTGATGCCAATCATCGAGAGTGCCGCCGGAGTGGAACGCGCTATGGAAATTGCCACTGCTGCCGAATCAGTAGTAGCCCTTGCAATAGGTCTGGAAGACTACACAGCTGATCTCGGAGTGCAACGGACAAAAGAAGGCAAAGAGTCACTCTATGCCCGCAACCGTCTTGTGGTTGCATCCAAGGCAGCCGGCATTCAGCCGATCGATTCGGTCTTCTCTGACGTTGGTGACATGGAAGGATTGCTACAGAACGTACTCTCAGCAAAGGCCATGGGCTTCGAGGGAATGGGGTGCATCCACCCGAGGCAGATAGCCGTTATCAGGGAGGGATTCTCCCCCTCACCGGAGGAGATGGAAAAGGCAAAGAAGATTGTCATCGCATACCGCGATGCGCTCGAAAAGGGACTCGGAGTTGTCGCTCTCGGCACAAAAATGATAGATCCGCCGGTGGTGGCCAGGGCCGAAAAGACTATCACCCTCGCCGTCAGGCTGGGCCTGCTGCCGGAGAACTGGATGGATCTGGAAAAGTCAAAAAATTAATTCATTACCGGTCATGAAACTTGTAGAAAACGCTGCCGGACGCCAGGTACCGGACGAAATAAACGGCAAGGAAGCCATCCCTTACAGGGGCGTGGGCAAATACCGCCCCTCAGGCAGGAAATATGCACCTCCGATCGCGACGTGTATTGATTACCCCGAGGACAACAACAAGGTAGTAGGCTCCCTTAAGGAAGCCCTCGTACGCTGCGGACTGAAAGACGGAATGACCGTATCAACTCACCACCATCTGCGTGACGGTGACCTGGTAAGCAACCAGATATTCACCATCGCCTCTGAAATGGGCGTGAAAGACCTTGTCTGGCTGCCGTCAGCATCATTCCCCTGCAATGACCCTGTCATCCAATACCTGGAAGACGGCACTGTCAACCGCATTGAAGGAAGCATGAACGGTCCGCTGGGCATGTTCGTGTCAGAAGGAAAAATGAAGGGGATGGCTGTGCTGCGCTCTCACGGAGGACGTGTACAGGCAATACAGGACGGCGACGTGAAGATAGATATCGCCATACTGGCAGCCCCCGCCGCTGACTCCTTCGGCAATGCCAGGGGAACGGGCGGACCATCCGCAACAGGCGTCATAGGCTACGCCAAGCCTGATTACCTGTATGCCGACAAGGTGATAGTGGTGACCGATAACCTCGTTGACCTGCCCTGCTTCCCGATGGAGATAGAGGGCAATTATGTTGATTATGTGGTGGTGGTTGACAAAATAGGTATTCCAGAAAAAATAGTCTCGGGAACCACCCAGATCACCAAGAGCCCTGACAGGCTTCTGATTGCAGAACTGACAACATCTTTTCTCGAGAAGTCGGGTCTGCTCCGCAACGGGGCAACCATGCAGGCCGGGGCAGGAGGGACCAGTCTTGCAATTGCGGTATATGTGCACCAGCTCCTGAAGAAAAAGGGCTGGAAACTCAGTTTCGGCTTCGGTGGCAGCACCAAGTACATGGTTGACATGCTCGAGGAGGGCCAGATGGGATATATCCTTGATGCCCAGGCTTTTGACCTTGATTCAGTCAAGTCAATCGAAAAAAACCTGAATCACATTCCCTACCCGGTGTTCAACGCCTACAACTACCACTCGAAGGGGAACCTTACCACCATGATGGACATCATGATCCTTGGGGCAACCGAGATTGACACCGGCTTTAACGGGAATGTGGTGACCCACTCTGACGGCCTTCTGTTGCATGGAATCGGAGGATGGCAGAACTGCCTTCATGCACGCAACGTCATAATTCCCGTACCCCTTTTCCGTGACAGGATCCCGGTCATCGTAGACCGGGTGACCACCCTCTGCGGACCGGGCGAACTTATTGATGTGATCATTACCGAGAGGGGCATTGCCATTAACCCCCGCAGGCAGGACCTGATTGATTCTGTCCGCGGTAAGGGTCTCCCCCTGGTGACAATCGAAGAACTGAAGGATATCGCTGAGAAGATGTGCGGCAAGCCGGAAAAAGCTGCTTTTGACGACAGGGTGGTGGCTGCCATCAAATGGGTCGACGGTACGGTTATTGATGCTGTCAGAAAAGTGAAGAGATAATATCAAAACAATTATTATGAACAAATACAGATGCCCCGTATGCGGCTACATATATGACCCGGAAGTGGGTGACCCTCACAGTGACGTGGAACCGGGAACACCCTTTGAAGATCTTCCGTCAGGATGGGCATGCCCCGTTTGTGGCGCACCCCATGATGAATTCGAGGAGGTCAGCTGATATTACTCTTCGGGGATGTGCCTCAGCACATCGATAAGCAGATCCCAGAACATCTGGACAGTCTCAATCTCTATCCTCTCCTCTGGGGTATGAGCACCCCTGATGGTAGGCCCGAATGAGATCATGTCTATCCCCTTGTATTTCTCGAGGATCAGTCCGCACTCAAGTCCTGCATGAATGGCCTTAACCTGCGGCACCTTTCCGAAAAGCTTGCGGTATGAATCAATCATCAGCCGCAGGATTGCCGAGTTCATGTTCGGCTGCCAGCCGGGGTAACCGTCAGAATGGGTCACCTTCGCCCCTGCGAGGTCAAAGCTTGTCTCAGCCTTCATCGCGGCATAGTGCTTTGCCTCTTCTGAAGAGCTCCTCTGAGTGGTGACAACGTGGATCATGTTGTCATCGGTGAGCCTTATCGTTGCCAGGTTGCTTGATGTCTCAACCAGGTCAGGTATCTCCTTTGACCAGCCGAGCACACCGTGAGGCACTATGCTCAATGCACCCAGCAGCCTGTGCTGTGTGCCGCCGTCAATGACCAACTCAGGAATATCTGCCGGTGTTGCTGCCACCTTCAGGTCAGGCTCCAGGCCGTTGTACTCATCCCTGACAAGGGTATGGTAAGCTGCCGTGTCTGCCAGTATATTTTCTTCATGGGTCGGATTGAATGTCACCGTGACAAACGCTTCCCTCGGTATTGCATTGCGGAGGTTGCCGCCGGAGAAATTGCTGATCCTGATGTCATACTTCTTCTCAAGATCCTGCAACAGCCTGGATATTATCTTTATGGAATTGCCGTAGCCCTTGTGTATCTCATCGCCTGAATGGCCGCCATGCAGACCGGTGACAGAGATGTTCATGGCCCTGTGCCCTGAAGTAATCCTCTCCGGAGTGTAGGGCAGAAGTGCCTGGGTGTCAATCCCTCCGGCACAGCCGATGAAGAGAATGCCCTCATCTTCCGAGTCGAGGTTCAATAATATGCGTCCTGTGAAAAAATCGGGCTTGAGGTTGATTGCTCCGGTCATCCCTGACTCCTCATCAACGGTAAACAGGCACTCGATCCGTCCGCACTGAATGTAGGGATCTGTAAGCACAGCCATCTGGGCTGCAATACCTATACCATCATCAGCACCAAGTGTCGTCCCGCTGGCGGTGACCCACCTGCCGTCAATTACCGGTAATATAGGATCCTCTGCCCAGTTATGCGGATGGGAGGCATTCTTTTCACCTACCATATCCAGGTGGCTCTGAAGAACCACTGTCATGACCTTCTCCTTGCCCGGAGCAGCCTCCCTTACTATCAATATGTTCCCGACATGGTCTTCCTTTGCCTCAAGGTTATGCTGCTTCGCGAATTCAAGCAGGTATGCCCTGATCCTTCCTTCGTTCTTCGACAGCCTCGGTATTTTGCAAATCTCCTCAAAATATCCCCAAAGCTTCCTAGGCTTCATCTCCCCCAGTTCACCCATTCTGTTCTTCTTCTTTAAGTTGAATGACTTGGCGGCAAATATAGTTTTTTTCCGTTGCAACCTTTATGAATTTTACCTGCTGAAACTCTTTTTTTTAACTCAGGAAAAACTATATTTTTACGGGAAACGAAATAATACAGTTTAAAGAATAAAATTATGGCCAAACGTACTATCGTGGCACTGCCGGGTGACGGCATTGGTGCCGTTGTCCTGAAGCAGGCAGTCCGCGTCCTCGATGCGGCAGGTTTTGATGCTGATTATGTATACGGAGACATCGGGTGGGATTTCTGGTGCCGCGAGGGTAATCCTCTTCCCCGGCGTACTATTGACCTGATTGCTGAACATAAGATCGCACTCTTCGGTGCCATCACCTCCAAACCAAAAGACGATGCCGCTGCCGAGCTTTCACCGGCTCTACAGGGAAAAGGCTTTACCTACAGCAGCCCGATTGTTGGCCTCAGGCAACACTTCGGCCTCGATATCTGCGTCAGGCCGTGCCGCAGCTACAAGGGCAACCCCCTCAACTTCATCCGCCGCGACAAGACCGGAAATCCCGAGGAACCGATGGTGGATGTGGTGATATTCAGGCAGAATACCGAAGGGCTCTACGGTGGTGTGGAATGGTCCAATCCTCCGCAGCAGGTCTATGATGCGCTGATGACCCATCCCAAGTTCCGTGAAAACTTCGGATGGTGCCCGAAAGAGGAACTGGCAGTCTCAACAAGGATCTTCACAAAGAAATATACCGAACGGATCGTCAGGGCAGCTTTTGAACATGCCGTGAAATTCGGATACAAATCAGTCACTGTCTGCGAAAAACCAAACGTGATACGTGAAACATCCGGCCTCATGTGGAAGATAGCAAAGGAGATGCAGAAGAATGAGTTCCCCGGCATCCTGCTCTGGAACACAAATATCGACGCACAGATGATGTGGCTCACAAAGAATCCTGAGGATTATGGCGTAATAGTTGCCGGTAATATGTTCGGCGATATCGTTTCCGATGCGTTTGCCGGTCTCATCGGCGGACTCGGATTTGCTTGCAGCGCACAGTTCTCAGAAGACGGGATAGGGGTGTTTGAACCTACCCACGGATCAGCTCCCAAATACGCCGGGTATGAGGTGCCTATCGTTAACCCTGTGGCAATGATTGAGTCGGCTTGCATGATGCTTGACTACATAGACGAGAAGGAGACAGCCACAAGGATACGCAGGGCTATCGCCGAAGTCATCGAAGAAGGAAAGGTCAAGACCTATGACATGATGAAGATGACGGGCAAGCCCGAAGTGGTTACGATGGGAGCAGCCTCAACAATCCAGATGACCGATGCCATCATTGCACGACTAAAGTAACAGGACATGACCGAGGAGATAAAGAAACTGTGGCCTGAACTGGAATGGATCAATGATCCTGACCTGAGAGAGAAGACCGCCCGCACGTGGGAGGTCGCCCTCGAGCGGAGCGTGCTCACCGCCGGAGACCTGAACCGCATACCATTCACACTTCTCTGCGGACCTGACCTTAAAGTCACCTTCATGGACCACAAGAGATGCGTGGTCCACGTTGCCCGCGACGCAGGAATGAAGATGAACGAGTTCTTCCGCAATGACCTGCCGGTCAACATGGATGTGCTTATCTCAGGCGCTATACTGGCTGATGTCGGCAAGATGCTGGAGTATGAACTCGATGCATCCGGAAAAGCGGTGCAGGGAAAGTACGGGCAGTATCTGAGACACCCGTTCTCAGGCGTCAGCCTGGCAGAGGAGTGCGGGGTGCCGCCCGAAGTGTGCCATATCATTGCGGCGCATGCCCACGAGGGTGACCTGGTCAAACGCACCACCGAGGCCTATATAGTCCACCACGCAGACTTCATGACATTCCTGCCATTCAAAAGCAGGCTGATCGTTTGATCAGCCTACTGCCTATTTCCTTCCATCGCCTTCCTCACATTGGTGAATCCCATCTTGTCCACTTTGCGGTCATAGGTCATCAGACCGTTGGTCTCCGTCTCCACGTCAGTTGTCTGGGTGTAGACCGATGCACTCAGTCCTTTTTCGGCAACCATCTGTCGCACTGCAGCATAGAACTCAGTATACTTATTCAGGAGTGCCGTGGTGTCACCCATCTTCTCATAACCCCAGTTCTTCTGTTCCCAGGTATGTCCCTGAACCGGCAGGCCCAGCCCTCCGAACTCGCCCAGCACAATGGCCCGGTCTTTTTCAGGGCCGGGAGCCACTGGATCAGGATAGTGATGTATATCAAGCACATGCCCCGTCCCCCTGTCGGTCCATCCCGAAGCGCTGTTGACCAGCCTTGTGGTGTCAAGGGCCATGACATAGTCGGTTACTGCCGGTGTGTTATACTGGCCCCAGCCTTCGTTGTAAACAACCCACATAACAATTGAGGGGTGATTGAACTTCGTGCCGATCATCATTGTGAGCTCATCCATGAAGACAGCCGAGTCAGATGCACTCTTTTCGATGTCAGGCTTGTCACCCCAGATGTAGTCGTCGCCGCTGGGCATGTCCTGCCACACAAGGAGGCCCATCCGGTCAGTGTGGTAATAAAACCTCCTGTTCTCAACCTTTACATGCTTGCGCAGCATGTTGAATCCCATCTTTTTCAGCATCTCAAGGTCATAAACCATTGCTTCATCGGATGGTGGGGTGTAGAGTCCGTCGGGCCAGAATCCCTGGTCCAGCGGACCGTTCTGCCACATGAATTCATTGTTCAGGAAAATGCGGGTAAAGCCATCCTCACCTACGCCGAGTGATATTTTTCTCATGCCAGCGTAGGAGGTCACCTGGTCAGCAACCAGGCCTCCGGTTACCAGCCTCACCTTCAGGTCATAGAGGTATGGGTCATCCGGGCTCCAGAGCCTTGCATCAGGCACTGGCAGAGTCACCACGGATCCTGTTATCCCTGATGCCACAGCCACTGTTTTGCCTTCAGCCAGCAGGGTTATCTCCGCAAGTGACGGCGCCATGTCTACCGGAGGGCACCCCCCCGGGCCTCCCTGGCAATGCTCCTCGATGACCGTCACGTGAAGCACCCCGTTGTCAATGTCAGGCACAACACGAAGATCTCCTATCCAGGTCTTCTCAACCGGTTCAAGCCATACGGTCTGCCAGATGCCGCTCGTTGGAGTGTACCAGATGCCACCCGGCTTCGTTACCTGCTTGCCCCTTGGCTGAGGTCCCCTGTCGGTGGGATCCGTTACCTTAACCACAAGTGTATGCTTCTTTCTGTCATCAATATAATTGGTGATGTCACACCAGAAGGGGTCATAACCACCCCGGTGCATTGAAGCCATCCTGTCATTGACCCAGACGGTAGTCTCCCAGTCGGAAGCTTCAAAATTGATAATGATCCGCTTATCCTTCCATTGTTTCGGCAGAACGAATTCCCTTGAATACCACAGTGCCAGTGAGTCACTCATCCTTTCCCTGACCCCGGAGAGAGCTGATTCAACAGGGAAGGGGACGAGAATTTTTCCCTGCGGTTCCGGACGATCTGAATCTTTCGGACAGATGGCATAATCCCATAAACCGTTCAGGTTCATCCATTCATCCCTGGCAAGCGCCGGCCTCGGGTATTCCGGCCAGGGTGCCGAAGGATCCATTTTCTCACCCCAGACTGTAAAAATCGGGTTTTCAGCAGGTTTCCATTCCGGGGTTTTCTCCCTGTTGCAAGAGGTCATCATCCCGGCAATTACGACGAGAACAGGAATTAATAAGTATTTCATCTGTGAATGGTTTTAACTGGTCAGCCGAGTTTCATCTTCTCAACTTCTTCCATGTTGCGTTCATTGTATACTATCTTGCCCATCGGGGTGTAGAGCCACTCGATAAGGTCATGGTATCGGTCGGTGATCTTGCCCCTGACAATCTTCATGGTTGAGTTCATCATGCCGTTCTCTTCATTGAAGCTCTCATTGAGGACTCCCATCGCTACCGGCAGCCAGCGGTGCGGGAACATGTGACCGTACTTGCCGTTTATGCGGTATTCATTCACTTCGTTCTCTATGAGATTGAGGACGGCACGCTTTCCTTCCTCGGTTGTGGCCGACATGTTGCGGTCTTCAAGGTACAGTTTCATGGCATGCTGGTTGGGCACTATCAGGGCCACAGTGTACGGCTTCTGGTTATTGTAGAGCATGCACTGGTCAATGTATTTCGATTGTTCGCTGATGGCCTCTTCTATTCCTTCCGGACTGAATTTTTCGCCGTCATCAGCGATCAGGAGGCTCTTGAAGCGGCCCAGCACATAAAGGAACCCATCTTCACTCATGTATCCCATGTCGCCTGTATAGAGCCAGCCATCACGCAGGGCATCACTTGTCGCAGTATCGTTCTTCCAGTATCCGTGCATCACGTTTCCTCCCCGGATGACTATCTCTCCCTTTTGCCCAACAGGCAGCTCGTTGCCGTTGTCATCACATATCTTCAGTTCCATGTTGTTGACCAGGTAGCCTGATGATCCCAGTTTATGCCTGGCGGTGGAGTTTGATGAGATGATGGGTGATGCCTCGGAGAGTCCGTATCCCTGGTACATTGGCACCCCTATGGCATAGAAGAAGCGCTGCAGCTCGATGTCAAGCAGAGCGCCGCCGCCGATGAAGAATTCGAGCTCGCCTCCGAAAGCCTCCCTTACTTTGCTGAAAAGTATCTTATCAAAGAGGCGGAGGAGAGGTTTCTTGATCTTCTGTATTCCGCGCCCCTTGTTCCAGCCCTCCTTGTTATAGGAATAGGCCATCTTAATCGCAAAGTTAAACAGCGCTTCGGTCATCCTTCCCTTTTCCTTTATCCCCTTTTCGATGTTCTTCCTGAAATTTTTCGCCAGCGCCGGCACGCTCATCAGCAGGTTGGGCTTTATCTCCTTCATGCAGACGGGAATGTTGCGCAGGGTTTCCATGGGCGTCTTGCCCACCTTTACCGACGCTATGCTGGCTCCCTTGCCCATGAAGGCATAGATGCCCGCAGTATGTGCAAATGAGTGGTCCCACGGAAGTATGAGGAGAGTTTTGTAAAACTGCGGAATGTCCATCAGACTGTATGACTGGTAGACGTTGGTCACATAGTTGCCGTGGGTGAGAATTATACCCTTGGGATCGGCAGTCGTGCCCGATGTGTAACATATGTTTGCAAAATCAGAAGCAGTAATTGAAGAGGTAAACTCCTCAAAACTTTTCCTGTTGGCAGGATTTTCAAGCCACTCACGCCCGATCTTCCTTACCTCGTTGAAATGGATCTGTCCTTCAGCGTACTCCTCGCGCGGATCCATGAAGATGATTTTCTGCAAATCCGGGCATTTTTCTGCCACTGCAAGTATTTTCGGGGCCTGCGTGCTTGAAGTGATTACCATCCTGGACCCGGAGTGGATGAGACGGAATTTGATCTCTTCAGGATTCAGCTTGATGGAGAGAGGTACATTGACGCCGCCGGCATAAAGTATCCCAAGTTCGCCTACGACCCAGCTGTTACGGCCGTCTGCGAGGAGGCTGACACGGTCACCCTTCTTAATCCCCAGTTGCATCAGCCCGGCTCCGAATTCATGAACCTGGCGCCTGGTCTCCTGGTAGGTGGTACCTTCATATTTCTCCTGAAGTTTTTCCCACATGTAAATGTTGGATGCATACTTTTCCACATTTTCTTCAAAGAACCGGATAAGTGACTTCATCTCGATAAGTAGTTTGAGGTTAAAAATAGCGATCTAATATAGGAAAGAATTGTCTGGGAATGGCATCTTTCCGGAAGATTGGTTGCATTTTTAACCATTTATCCATACCTTTATCAATCAAAATCGTGAAAAACTGCCATTTATGAAGAAACTATCACTCGTGTTGCTCGCAGCCGTTTTGGTTCTTACCCCTTCATGTGATTTCATGAAGAGCATAAATCCCTTCGGTAAAAAGGCCAGGGAGGCAGAGGCTCTCCGTCAGCAGCAGGAAGCATTCCGCATAGCAGACTCAATCCGTGTGGCCAACGAGAAGCAGGCGGAGGCCGAACGCGCCCGTCAGGCAGAGATGGCCGTGGCAGCTGAAGAACAAACCAGGGTGATGACCGGTTACCATGTCATCGTGGGCAGCTTCCTTACACCCGAATATGCAGATGCATGGCTGGAACATATTAAAAGCTTCGGCTATGACGCACAGCTGGTCGGGATGAATGGCGGAAGATGGCAACTCGTATCTGCTCAGGCCTTCCCAAACCTGCACCAGGCATGGAATGCACTCGGTACTGTTCAGGACAGGATCAATGGCGAGGCCTGGGTTTACAGGCAGGAGTGACAATTACCTGGTGATGGTGGCTGACCTGTCAGGTCCCACCGAAACAATGGTTACGGGAACACCCGTCTCATCTTCAATGTACCTGATATAATCCTTTAACTCCTGGGGCAGCTCCTCCCAGCTCCTGCAACCTGTGATGTCACAATGCCATCCCCTGAAGGTCCTGTAGTTGAGTCCGCTGATGTCATACAGGCAATAGGGAAGTTCCGCCTGTTCCCTTCCATCCACAGCGTATGAGTTGCATACCTTTATCTCACTGAACCCTGAGAGCACGTCAGCCTTCATCATGAACAGCCGTGTCACCCCGTTGACCATAATTGCATATTTCAGTGCAGGCAGGTCAAGCCATCCGCAGCGCCTGGGCCTTCCCGTTGTGGCACCGTACTCATTGCCCTGGTCACGCATCTGCTGACCGTCAGCATCATCGAGCTCGGTAGGGAAGGGGCCGCTTCCCACCCTGGTGCAGTACGCCTTGAAGATGCCGAACACTTCACCTGTCCGTCCGGGAGCAATTCCGAGTCCCGTGCATGCTCCTGCAGCCACAGTGTTCGATGATGTGACATAAGGATATGTACCGAAGTCTATATCAAGCATGGTACCCTGGGCTCCCTCGGCAAGGACGCGTTTTCCGGCCCTGAGGGCCTGGTCGATATGATAATCAGCATTTACCGTCCTGAACTGCTTAAGGTACTCCACCGCGTCAAACCACTCATCCTCCAGCGCCTTCAGATCACTTGTATAGCCGTAACCCTGAAGGGTCCGAAGGTGATCATTTACCCGCGAATGATAAAACTCCCTGAAATCCTTCCTGAACAGATCCCCGACCCTCAGGCCGTTTCGCGACGCCTTGTCAGTATACGCCGGGCCTATGCCCCGGAGAGTTGATCCTATCTTTGCTTCACCCAGGGAAGCCTCATGGGCAGCATCAAGAAGCTTATGAGTGGGCATTATCAGGTGCGCCTTCAGCGAGATGAGAAGCCTTTCACGCACCTTTCCGATATCAATCCCCAGGCTCTCAACCTCATGCCTGAAAACAACCGGATCAATCACCAGGCCGTTGCCGATGATGTTGATCTTGTCATCATGAAAGATCCCCGAGGGAATAAGATGCAACACGTGCTTCACCCCGTGAAACTCAATCGTGTGACCGGCATTCGGACCGCCCTGGAAACGGGCAACAATATCATAATCCGGGGTCAGGACGTCAACTATCTTACCCTTTCCCTCATCTCCCCACTGGAGCCCCAGCAAAATGTCAATATTCATTGTACCAAAAATTCTCTGATTAGACAAAACAGGTCCGAAGTTACGAAAAAAAATGGCGCCACGGGCCACTCATCCGCCTCTCTTTTCCTGTACGCCGAACACATAAAGGGCATAATGATGCACAACGAACGAATTTTCCTCGCAGGCGCTCCTGATTATGTCATTGATCCTCGGATCGCTGAACTCGATCACCTTCCCCGAGATGGTGTCAATCAGATGGTCATGATGACCGGCTTTGTATGTCTTTTCATACTGGGCCTGGTTATGGCCGAACTTATGCCTTGTCACCAGTTTGCAGTCGAGCAGAAGGTCAATAGTGTTGTAGAGCGTAGCCCGCGAAACACGGTAATTCTTGTTATTCATGAACTTGAAGAGCGATTCAATATCAAAGTGCCCTTCCCTGGAATATATCTCGTCAAGAATTGCATACCGCTCGGGTGTTTTCCTCAGCGAATGGGTTGCAAGGTACTCCGTAAAAACCTGCCTGACAACCGCCCTGGCTTCTTCGTTTGACATTTTGCCTGATTGTTTCGCCTGATTGACTACTCAATGAACTCCTCTATCCTCTTCACGCTGGCGATTCCCTTTATGTTGGAAAGCTGCATGATCAGGTTGTTAAGGTCACGGGTGTGATGAACGAACAGGTCTATGGTGCCTTCAAATATCCCGTCATACACTGAAACGTTTATGTTCCTGATATTGACATTAAGCTCCTTCGAGATGATTGTGGTCACCTCGCTGACAAGACCGATCCTGTCAATTCCGTTGATGCTTATCCTCGCCAGGAATGAAGCAAGCTTGTGGATGGTCCACCTGACGGGAATGATCCTGTTGCCCTCGCTTGACATAAGCTTTACGGCCACCGGGCATTTGGGCTTGTGGACGATGATGGAGTTGGAATGGTCAAGATAACCAACCACTTCATCGCCCGGGATGGGCTGACAGCAACTGGCAATGACGTAAGAACTGGCAGCGCTGTCGACATTTTCCCGGAGCAGGTAGGGCTGACTCTTATCTATTTTTTCAGCAGTGACAGGCGCCTCCCTTGTTTCCGGATTCTTGCGGGTAACTCCGCCGATGGCCAGCTTCCAGTACTTGCGCAGGCTTCCTTCAGGAGCCTTCTTCAGCACTTTGCGCAACTCGTCGAGGTTGATAAGCCCCAGCCCGATGCGCGAATAAAGCTCGTCCTTGTTAAGCAGCTCATAGTTGTCAAGAAGCTTCTTGATGATGTCAGAATTGGGAAGAATCCCCAGCTCACTCAGCTTCTGCTCAAGCATGTCCATCCCCTTCTGTATGCGATCAGTGGATTCATCACGAAGCGCATCCTTTATCGCATTCCTGGCCTTCGCCGTATGGGCATACTCAAGCCACTCCTTTTCAGGCCTGGCAATGTTGGATGTGATAATCTCAACCTGGTCTCCGCTCTGAAGTGTGGTGGAGAGAGGGGAGAGCTTGTAGTTTACCTTGGCACCGATGGATTTGTTGCCTATGTCAGTATGGATTTCATATGCGAAATCGAGGGCGGAAGCTCCCTTGGGCAGGTTGACCAGCAGTCCCTTTGGGGTGAAAACCATTATCTCTGAGGAGAATAGACTCATCTTGAATTCATCGAGGAAGGTGAGCGGATCAGACATCGGGTTGGCAAGCATCTCCCGGATATGCTTCAGCCATTTATCGAGCTCATTCTCAGTCTGAGACATGTCTCCCTTGTACTTCCAGTGCGCAGCAAACCCCCTCTCAGCAATATCATCCATCCTCTGGCTGCGGATCTGCACCTCAACCCAACGCCCCTCAGGGCCCATCACAGTAAGGTGAAGCGCCTCATAACCGTTTGACTTGGGCCTGCTGATCCAGTCACGCAGCCTGTCAGGCTTGGGAGTGTAAATATCTGTTATAAGAGAGTATATCTGCCAGCACTGCGCCCTCTCACTCATCTCCGGACCGGGCTCGAAGACAATCCTTACTGCAAGAAGGTCATATACCTCCTCAAACGGGACATTCTTCGACTGCATCTTCTTCCATATGGAATAGATCGACTTGAACCGGCCAGATATGTCAAACAGGATATTGTTGTTGTTCAGCGCCTCTATGATAGGCAGGCTGAACCTGTTGATGAGAGCAAGGTTCTTTTTCTCATCCATCTTTACCTTGCGTGCTATCTCATCATAGATGCGCGGATGCCTGAACTTGAAGCTCAGGTCCTCCAGCTCGGTCTTGATGGCAAACAGCCCCAGCCGGTGCGCCAGCGGTGCATAGAGATAAACAGTCTCTCCGGCAATCTTCATCCTCTTGTACTCGGGCATCGAGTCAAGAGTACGCATATTGTGCAACCTGTCAGCTATCTTCACCAGTATGACCCTGAAGTCATCAGAGAGGGTCATCAGCATCTTGCGGAAGTTCTCAGCCTGCAGTGAATTGGTCTCCTTGTTGTAGGTTCCTGATATCTTGGTCAGACCATCAATCAGTGATGCAATCTTGGGACCGAAATGCTTCGATATCTCCTCAAGGGGAATGCCGGTATCTTCCACCACATCATGCAACAGTGCGGCTGAAACCGACTTGGCGCCCAGCCCTATCTCCTGGTTGACTATCCGGGCTACATTGATCGGGTGAATGATGTAGGGTTCCCCGGAATTGCGGTACATGTCACGATGCGCTTCATTCGCGAACCTGAATGCCTTCTCGATCAATTCCCTGTCACCGGGCTTGTCACACCTGTAAAGATTGTCAGTCAGCAGGCTGTATTCTGTCTCGATACGGCTGATATCATCAGCGGTGAATATTTTGGTCCTGGTCTTAACCATCAGTCTCTACCTGCAAACGAGTGACAAAGATACGAAAATCGGCTCATTATTTTTTTAGCTGTTATGGCAGTATAGTTACAGTCCCGTTCCTTTCAAGGGTTTGTCCGGAAGGGGTGGTGAGCCTCAGGTTCCAGAGGTATACCCCCGGCGGCATCATCCTGCCGTTGTGCCTGCCGTCCCATCCTTCGCCGGGGTCACCCGTGCGGAACAGCAGTGCACCGTTTCTTGAAAGTATCCTGAAATCATATTCTCCCGGGTGAAATGAAAATTCAGGTCTGAAAATGGCGTTCTCATCCGTACCGCCGGGGGTGAAGGCATTGGGCATGAAGACATTCTCACTGGTTGCAATTACGGCAGCAGAGGAAAGGTGCGGCCCGGCGCCTGCCGGCGCTGAGAGATCCGCAGTTGACACCCGGTATACAACTTCGCCTGCTGATACATCTGAAGCGAATCCTGTGTAATCATCTGACCAGAGCGTGTCAGACATGGAAGAAGCAACTTCGCGCATACCCTCTCCGATATCACGCCAGACACTGAATGACCCGCTCCATCCGGCAGAGGGCCTGTTCCACCGGAGGTTGACAAGGGTTCCGCTGATTGATGCCTCCAGCAAAATATTCCGGGATGGGGCTGAAACTGTTGAAGCCAGACCACAACTGTTCACGGCTGCAACCCTGTACAGCCTGACAACAGTGGTGTCTGCCTGTGCCATTGCAAATGTGACCCTGCCGGCAACTCCCGTCGAAGAGGCTGCCTTATCCCATGCGGCTGCAACAGGATCATAGCGAAAAAGCCGGAAATCACTCATCACCGTTGACGGGTCATAGCCGGCAGCAAATGATATGCCGCCATCCTGCACTGCAATTGCATCTATCCTTACCCATCCCGGTGCAGCCTCGATGCCGGTTGTGACACAGGCCCTGTTTGACGAAGAAAGCGGCCCGTAGCCGTCGCTTGCCGTTACATAAAAACAGTATTCTGTATCCGCTTCGTACCCGGTGAACAGGTACTGCGTGGAAGATACAGGCAGGGCTATGTCAGGAAACGATCCTCCCGTTCCGTCTGTTATGTGCAACAGGTAACCACTGCCCGGCTGAAACTGGTTGTCATATGCTGTCCATGAGACTGCTACTGTTGCGGTGCACGGATCTTCAGCGGCAGAGAGCCATATGGTGCTGAGGCTGTTGCTGAGCGGACTCGGATTGTCTGATGAGTCAATGGCTGCCACTACATATGATACGCTCCTGTACCTGGCAGCTGAAGCGGTATGGGTGTATTCGAAAACGAATGGAGAATAAATGGTATCAATGGCATCAGCCCTTCCTGCGGCATAGATGTAGACAACATAACTGCCCACATCCGGTGAAGGGGAAGGAAGCCACCTCAGAACGGCAAACCCGGTTGCAGGATCAACCGTCACCATGTCAAGCCTGGGTGACAGGGGCCGGTCAGCATCCTGTCCTGCCAGTGGAAAGGCAGACAAACCGCAGAACAGCAGCGGTATGAAGAGCTTTCTTAAGGTATTCTGCTTTTTCATCGGCTTCCGGCAATGATCTCCCAGGCCTCACCGGGATTGAAATACCTATTGAAGATATCCATTATCCTGGCTGGCGTAATTGTTTTGACAGTTTCGGCTAAACGTGTATAATAGTCTGCTCCTGTCTCATAGTCGATGATGCCCCTGATAGCATCGGCAACCGAAAACGGTCCGTCAAAGATCCGGGCCAGCTCTCCCATCATGTGATTTCTTACCAGGGTCATCTCTTCCTCGCTTACCCCTTCTGTGCGGAGCTTCTCAATCTCTTTCCTGATTTCACTTAGAGTCTCATCCCTGTAGGCATTTGCCACATCTGTCATGATGGTAATATAGCCTATGTTATGGAAAGCGCCGGCAACTGCCCCGATGCCGTACGTATAACCCTTCTCCTCGCGTATTGTACGCATCAGGCGCGAGCCGAAATACCCGCCGAGTATCATTGTGGCCACCTGCAAGGCCTGGTAGTCAGGATGGTTGCGGGTAATCCCCTTCCAACCCACCCGTACCGTGCTCTGAACCGAGGTGGGAAGGTCACGGAAAATCTTTCCGGGCTCCGAAGTTTCCAATACGGGAGAGGGGAGAGGAGGCTTCTGCCATTGTCCCGTTCCTTTGCCTGAGAAGTATTTTTCCAGTACGGGAAGCGCTTTCCATGGCTCACTCCCGGCTACCGTGACGTACATGTTCACCGGCCTGTAGTGCTTCCGGTGAAACTCCCTCACGTCACCTGTCGTAAGTCTACGGTAATCATCTTCCGTTGTAATGCGTCCGTAAGGGCTCCTGCTGCCGCACAGTGCTTCATAGAAAGCTTCCCTTGCAATAACCGAAGTCCGCCGCCTGCTGGTCTGAAAAGCCTGTAACCTTCTGTCCGTCAGCATCCTGAATTCATTTTCAGGAAAGGAGGGACTGAAGAGCACCTCACTGGCCAGGGCCATCACATCATCAAGCTTTCTTGTCAGGGTAACCGTTACCAGTCCGGCTGTGTCCTTGTCAGAAGAATGTGTAAGCGCGGCTCCGGTGCTGTCAATGAGATCATTGATTGTAGCCGCATCATGATGCAATGTCCCCTCGGTGAGCATTGCGCTCGTAGTGGATGCTGCCAGATGAACCTCCTCCAACACCTGGCCGGCAGGGATAACGAACTCAATTCTCAGCAGATCGACGGTGCCATTTCCTGCCATATAGACCGGTACTCCGTTGCCAAGCATCACCGGTTCCGGCAGTGAAGTATCTCCCGCTGACGGAGTGATGATCTCCGGGGCTCCCTTTATCTCTTTGTTTCTCATATCTTCTCGGGCAGGTAATGGATCACGCTGCTGTTCCCGGGCCTGAATGTAAGCCCGGCAGCTGAGGCTATCTCTTCTGCTGTCACACTCATGTACTGTTCATGCTCCCTGTTGATGCCGTCTGCATCACCGAGCACCTCATGATAGGCAAGGCTGAATGCCTTGTTGGAAACGCTTATGTATTGCATCAGACGGTGCGACTCGTACCTGTTGCGTGCCTTGTCAAGTTCGGCAGCAATTACACGCTCAGAGGCCAGCCTGTCAAGCTCTGACCTGACTGCTTCCTCTGCCTTTCTGACATCAATCCCGTCTCTGATCCTGCCACTGAATATGACAAGACCCGGATCAGCTTCGCCTGAGAGATAAATGTCGGCTTCGCTGAAGAGCTCCTTTTTCCTGACGAGTATGGCAGGGAACCGTGCAGAATCACATCCGGCCAGTATATCGGTAAGCAGGTCAAGGATGTAAAAGTCGCGGCTCTCCCTACTTCCCATGTGAAAGGCCATTAGCAGGTGAGGGGCATGAACAGGCCTGTGTACCGTCAGCTCGCGCCGTTCTGCCTGTTCCGGCTCAACAGGGAGCTTTCTTTCGGTCTTTACACCTGACGGAATGTCTCCGAACCATTTTTCAGCTAGACTGAACACCCTGTCCGGATCAACGTTGCCTGCAACACTGAGTACTGCATTGGAGGGGGTGTAAAAACGGTCATAAAACTTTTTTGCCGAGATGCTGTCTGCTTTCTCAATATGACTGATATCCATCCCTATGGCCGGCCACCGGTAGGGATGAACCCTGTAGGCCAGGGGCCGGAGCAACAGCAGCAGATCGCCGTATGGCTGGTTAAGATAGCGCTGCCTGAATTCTTCGGTGACAACACTCTTCTGGTTGGCCAGCCTCTCCTCTGCCAGGTCGAGGCCCCGCATCCTGTCTGACTCAAGCCATAACGCCGTCTCAAGGTTGGTCGCAGGAAGGGTGATATAGTAGTTGGTGAGGTCATTGTTGGTGAAGGCATTGTTCTCACCTCCGGCCATCATCACAGGCACGTCAAAAAGAGGTATGTTCTGCGTCCCCTCGAACATCAGGTGTTCAAAGAGATGGGCGAAACCTGTGGAATCAGGCTCCTCATCCCTCGAGCCTGCATCATAAAGAATATTGGTTGTTACCATGGGGGTGCCCTCATCCCGGTGCACTATCACCCTCAGCCCGTTGTCAAGTATTTGCCTTTCAAATCCGATCATGTATGCAAAATATGTCAAACTTACCAAAATAAACATCTGATCCTCATTTTATAATATATTTGTAATCTGAATATTTTTCATTTTTCTCCGGTAACCTTGAACAACCTGATAATTAGGAAAATAAGGCAGCTAAAATCTTTCCTTACCAACCAGCAGACCCTGATTTACATTCTCAGTTTCCTGGTCGGACTTGTAAGTGCACTGGCAGCCGTGGTGATGAAGAATGCAATTCACTTTACCCATGTTCTGTTCACCCAGGGTGTTATGAAAGGCGCCGGAGGAGTTCTCTCACTTGCCTACCCCCTTGCAGGGATATTTCTTACAATGCTGGCAGTCAAATACCTCGTCAGAGATAATATCTCACATGGGATCAGCAGGGTGCTCTATGCCATCTCGAAACGAAAAAGCTACATAAAACCCCATAACAACTGGTCGTCAATCCTGACCAGCTCGCTCACCATCGGCTTCGGCGGCTCGGTGGGAGCAGAGGCTCCCATCGTTCTTACAGGCGCTTCGATAGGCTCAAACATAGCACGCCACTTCAAACTGAATTACAAGTATGTGACCCTGCTGCTCGGATGTGGCGTTGCCGGGGCCATTTCCGGAATCTTCAAGGCTCCCTTTGGAGGAATATTGTTCACCCTCGAGGTGCTGATGCTTGACCTGACGATGTCATCAATAGTTCCCCTTCTGATTTCATCTGTGACTGCAGCAACCGTGGCATTCTTCTTCATGGGCGACAATGTGCTTTTTTCTTTCCAGGTAAAACAGGGATTCATGCTGAGCGAGCTGCCATACTACCTGATCCTGGGTGTCTTCTGTGGTCTGGTCGGAATATACTTTACAAGGGCAACCATCGGAATTGAAAAACTCTACAAAAGGATTGGCAACAAATGGATAAGGATGGTGGCAGGCGGGTCGATCCTCGGAGCCCTGATCTATTTCTATCCGGCGCTCTACGGTGAGGGATACGAAACGGTGTTGGTGCTCCTCAATGCCGGAAGCGGAGTTGCCCCCGGAAATGAGATCTTCGGCAATATGGCTGCCGGATTCTGGTCCTTCTCATTGCTGATGGCCGGACTGCTGCTTGTCAAGGTGGTGGCTACAGCCTCCACAAACGGTGCCGGTGGAGTAGGCGGCATCGTTGCTCCGGTATTGTTTACCGGAGGAGTGGCGGGCTACTACCTCTCCAGCCTGCTGAATCACCTGTTCGGCCTGGCCCTGATCGAAAGCAGTTTCACCCTTACCGCCATGGCAGGAGTATTCTCGGCCGTTCTTCATGCCCCCCTCACCGCTATCTTCCTTATAGCGGAGATAACGGAAGGCTATGCCCTGCTCATCCCCCTGATACTCACATCCACTGTAGCCTTTATCACTGCCAGAACATTCCAGAAGTATTCAATTTACAATGAACAGCTTGCGATAACCGGAGAGCTGATCACCCATGACAAGGATAAGGCGGTTATGACTCTGCTCGACTGGTCCAGGGAGGTGGAAAAGGACCTGCTGACGGTGAGACCCGACAGCAACCTGGGAGATCTTGTAAAGCAAATCTCAAAATCAAACCGGAACCTCTTCCCTGTGGTGGATGAATTCAATATCCTGGAGGGCGTTGTGCTGCTCGATGACGTCCGTGACAAAATGTTCAGACCCGAACTCTATGATAAAATCACCGTGAGGGAACTGATGACCATACCTCCTTCCTATATTGATCTCAGTGAGAGAGGTGATGCAGTCCTCGACGCCTTCGAACGCACCGGAGCCTGGAACCTTCCTGTGCTTGACGAGGGCCGGTACGTGGGATTTATCTCCAAGTCAAGAATCTTTTCCGCATACCGCGAACTGCTCAGACAGTTTTCAGAGGAATGATCCGGCTTGCCCATATCGTATCCATATCGTACTTCACCGGACATCCGGGGGTCATGAGTAAATTTGATTATTAAATGTATATTTGCCCGCAAACATCCCGTGTTCACCGGCTTGAGGAAACGGGTAATTATCAACCGAACTAAGAATCTAATCATGGAAAGAGACAGCGCAATATTTGAACTGATCGACCGCGAACGCAAACGCCAGACTGAAGGTATTGAACTCATCGCATCAGAAAACTTCGTCAGCCCGCAGGTGCTTGAGGCAATGGGTTCCGTGCTTACCAACAAGTACGCGGAAGGTTACCCCGGGGCAAGATATTACGGCGGATGCGAGGTTGTTGACGAGGTTGAACAGCTCGCAATTGACAGGCTGAAGAAACTCTTCAATGCAGAATATGCAAATGTACAGCCCCACTCAGGGGCACAGGCAAACATGGCTGTCTTCCTGACCATACTCAAACCGGGCGATACCTTTCTGGGATTGAATCTGTCACACGGAGGTCACCTCTCGCACGGATCTCCGGTGAACTCGTCAGGCATACTGTACAATCCGGTTGCCTACGGGGTGAAGGAGGAGACCGGTCGTGTTGACTATGATATGATGGAGGAGGTTGCCCTCCGCGAAAAACCAAAACTGATCGTAGGCGGCGCTTCTGCATACTCCAGGGAATGGGACTATGCAAGGATGCGCGCTATCGCTGACAAAGCAGGGGCTCTGCTCATGATTGACATGGCACACCCTGCCGGCCTGATTGCAGCAGGATTGCTCGATAACCCGCTTCGTTATGCACATGTCGTCACCTCCACAACACATAAAACCCTCAGGGGACCACGCGGAGGAATCATCCTCCTGGGAACAGACTTCCCCAACCCCTGGGGCGTGACCACCCCCAAGGGCGAGATCAAGATGATGTCGGCAATGCTCAACTCAGCCGTGTTCCCCGGGATACAGGGCGGACCCCTGGAGCATATTATCGCAGCCAAAGCCGTCTCATTCGGAGAAGCACTTAAACCGGAGTTCCGGACCTACCAGCAGCAGGTGAAGAAAAATGCCGCAGTGATGGCCGAGGCTTTCATGGCCCAGGGTTACAAGGTGATATCAGGCGGAACAGACAACCATTCGATGCTGATCGACCTGAGAACACGCTTCCCGGAAATTTCAGGCAAGAAGGTTGAAAATACCCTGGTCAGAGCACACATCACCGTCAATAAGAACATGGTGCCGTTCGACTCCCGCTCGCCATTCCTTACTTCAGGGATCAGGGTGGGTACCCCTGCCGTCACAACCCGAGGACTGAAGGAGGGTGACATGGGAACCATCGTTCAGCTCCTTGATGAGGTCCTGGTTAACATTGAAAATGAATCAGTGATAACATCGGTGGGAGAGAAGGTGGTAAAAATGATGAAAGACCTCCCTCTTTTTGCGTACTAGGAAATTAGCAATTCCTTTAGTATTTTTGTGATCATGGAAAAAGTTAGCCCCCAGACTGACATCCTTGTTTATGTGGTTGATGATGATCCTGTCGTCACCAGCCTGGTCTCAACCAGGCTGGAAGGCAATGGTTATGCTGTAAGGGCATTTGCCTATGCCGAGGATTGCATCGCTGCACTCGGTGAAATTCCTGACCTGATTATCCTTGACTACTATTTCCTGAAAGAGGGCGAAATCCCCATGAATGGAATGGAAGCCTATGACGAGATTACCAGGCTGGCTCCGGAAGTTCCCGTCATCATGCTCTCCGCCCAGGAGAAGGGAGAGGTGGTGCTTGAGTTTGCACGAAAGGGGATAGCTGATTATGTCATAAAGGATTCTGACCTGATTGACAACCTCCTGATGGCAGTTAAGGAAGTCCTGGAAAGATAGTTCCCGGCAAATATGGAATGGTACATGTACCTGGCTGTAATAGCCGCCGGCCTCTTTGCAGGCTTTGTTAACACTCTTGCCGGCAGCGGTTCACTGATTACCCTGCCTTTACTGATGTTCCTCGGCCTGCCTGCCAATATTGCAAATGGCACCAACCGTATCGGCGTCTTCGTCCAGAGCCTGGTCAGCAGCATAAGCTTTAAAAAGCAGAAACTCTATACCGTCGGCGAAAGCCTATGGATGTCAGTGCCTGCCATTGCAGGAGCCCTGCTGGGGTCACTCATTGCAGTGAAGATCAATGAACGGATGATGGAACTGCTGATAGGAGGACTGCTTGTCTTCATGTTCTTCGTAATCCTTTACAAGCCTGAACAGTGGGTACGTGACCATGCTCACTCACCGGCCATGAAGCGGCGGTGGTGGGTACCTGTGGTGTTTTTCATCATCGGCATATATGGCGGTTTTATCCAGGCCGGGGTGGGCTTTTTCCTGCTGGCGGCGCTGGTGCTCGGGACCGGCATGGGCCTGACCAGGGCCAACGCCCATAAGGTGCTGATTGTGGCCGCCATGACTGCCATCGCACTGGTTGTATTCATCCTCAGCAACCAGGTTTATTATCTCTACGGCATCATCCTGGCTGTCGGACAGGGTGCAGGAGCCTGGCTCGGCTCGAAGGTGGCAGTCAGCTGGGGTCCCAGGGTAGTGCGTGTAATACTGCTTGTAGCCATTATGGCTTCCGCAATAAAGCTTACCGGCCTCTATGACCTTGTGGCCGGGCTGTTCTGAAACAAAAGAGTTTTATTTGAGACGGAAAACGTAGGTGATTGTCCCTTTCTGAATAATCGGGGCATCATTGCTGCTTTCAAACCTGGTTTTCAACGCAGCTTCCTTTGCCAGCTTGAGGAGATCCCCCTCGAGAGTCGTCGATCCCTTGATGCCGGGTGTAGCATCGGTGACCCTTCCGGAACGGTCTACTGTTATCGCAACAACAACAACTCCCTCTTTCTGAAGGTCATAGGGAGGTTTGATGAGTGACTGTGCCTTCCTTCCTCCGAGGTCAAAAGATATGCCCTCGGTTCCCTGGCCACCTCCCGGCCCGTAATTGGGTGCATCAGGGGTACCTGACTGAACTCCCTGGTTACCCTGCCCGCCTGCCACTCCCTGGCTCTGGCCTGAAGTGCCCACATTGCCTGCATTGCTGAAAGCGCCCCTGGCCCTTGCATTCTGCTGGTCAATACGCCGCTGCTCCTCCTCCTTTTTCCGCTTCTCGGCCTCCTCCTGTTCTATGCGCTTCCGCTCAGCCTCAGCCTCCAACTGCCTTCTTATCTCTGCAGCACGCGCCTCCGCCTGCTTCCTGATCTCCTCGGGACTGGGCTCTTTCTTTTCCACTTCCACAGCCTCCTCGAAGTCCTGCGTCAGCAGCGCTTCCTCACCTCCCTGTTCCCCTGCAGATTCAGGAGGAGGGGGAGGAGATACAGGCTCCGGTGCCGGTTCAAACAACCCTTCACCTGTCTCGTCAAAACCAAAGTTGACAAGAAGACCCTCCTCAACCGGTTCAGGTATCTTCACCCGGAACGTGACGAAAATGATGAGAATGGCAAGAAGAAGGTGAGTCAGGGCACTGAAGATCAGACCCTGCTTCCTTTCCTTTGTGAGAGGCTCACCGGAACTATTTCGGAGTTGTGGCAAGTATCAGCTTGTACTGGTTTTTTGCAGCTATGTTCATCACGTTGACTACATACTCTACAGGAACACTCCTGTCGGCATGCACCGAAATGTATATCTCGGGACTGTCCTGAACCCTCGACTGCAACGCAGCCTCCAGGAATTCAAGATCGATGGGCTGATCTTCGATGAAATACTGAAGATCCTTTGTAATTGATACCGTGGTCATCGGACGGGCCGAGGACTGGGTCGTACCCTTGGGTAACAGCAGCTTCAGGGCTGTCGGCTGAACCAGGGTGGAGGTCAGCATGAAGAACAGCAGAAGCAGGAACACAATATCAGACATGCCTGCATTGCTGAACTGAACACTGACTTTATTCTTGTTCGAAATTGCCATCAGTTACTGTTTTACAGGTTCATTGAGGATGTCAAGGAACTCGGTTGATGTTGTTTCGAGCTGGAACACAACATTTTCAACCTTTACAACCAGCTGGTTGTACCCGAAATACGCGAGAATCCCAAGTATCAGACCTCCCACCGTGGTAATGAGCGCGGTGTAGATGCCTCCGCTGAGGGTGCTTATGTCAAGGCTGTTTCCTGCCAGTGACATTTCATAAAATGCCTGTACCATACCTATGACCGTTCCAAAGAATCCCATCAGGGGAGCGGCTCCGGCAATTGTTGCCAGTGTCGGGAACCTCTTCTCAAGCTTGTGAACCTCCAGCCTGCCCACATTCTCTATTGCAGCCGTCACATCGGCCAGAGGCCTGCCGAGACGGGTGATCCCCTTCTCAACCATCCTGGCCTGCGGAGAGTTGGTCTTCCTGCATAGCTGCAACGCCGCATCAACCTTCCCTTCATACATGTAGTCCTTTATGCGGTTCATGAAGTTGGCATCACCCTTTGATGCCTTCTTGATCACCAGGTACCTTTCGATAAAAATGTAAAGTGCAACAAAAGAGAGCAGTGTGATGAGATACATCACCCATCCTCCTGCCAGGTAAAGATCAGCCAGTGACATTGTTGCCTCTTCTGCGGCTTCAGTGGCTGGTGTTCCCTGTAATAAAATAGCTGCTGAGATCATTTTCCTTGGTTTAAGATGTTAACAGTTTGACTTGCTTTCGCGTATCATCGCGCGAATATAGTAAAAAACGGATTTCATCCCCTGTAAGTATCCCATTGTTGATAAAACGGGGTCATTGTTGAAATGTTAGTTCTGCCCGGTTTCCCCTTCACTCTCGATGTTTTTTCTCTTCTTTTCCTCCGGTTTGATGAAAAGGTCTTTCAGCGTGCTGAAATCACGCCTGTAAAAGAGCCCCACCCCCTGGGTGTATGGATGAACCTGGTAATACAGGTTATGGTTCGAACGATTGAATACCTTGAACCTGAGCATATCGGTCAGCCTGACCTCCACGGTGAACTCACCGCTTATGTTGCTGGCCGTGGTGTTTGACTGGTTTCCCCGCACGTCTACGTTCCCGTTGACGGTAACCTTGTCATTCAGCAACTGCGTTGAGAGAGCCAGCTCCACCTCCTGGTCGGTGAGCTCACTTCCGGGCCTGTAGCTGAAGCCTATGTCAAAATCATTGCTTATCTGTGACAGCCAGTTGCTGAGCTGGTTGGAGAGCATCTCGGTGGTGGTTGTGACACCTACGATCGGTGATACGGCATATCCCCCCTGAGCCACCGGTGTGCCTGTGGTAGTGCCTGAGTTGTAAAGCGAAGGATCAGGGTAAAAGCTGTTCATTACCAGCAGGTAAAGAAACTGGCGGCTGAGCTCCTCCTCGGTGTCAATGGCCATTCTCAGCAACTCACGGGTACGCTCGTCAGCGGTGGGGAGGCTGATGTCAAAACTGATTGCGGGATTCAGGAGCCTTCCCGAGAGACTGAGAATGCATTCGACCGGCATCTTGGCTTTCAGCTCCGTAAATTCCTCCTCCCCGAAGATCTCCGAGAGCGATGCCTTTGTCTTGTAAAGGGCCCTTATATCCAGGCTGGCATCTTCAATGGCCCCGTTCCACGAGACTGTCCCTCCCTCTTCCACTGCAAACCTCTTGTTGAGTATGCTTCCAAGGGTGAAGAGGTAATCTCCGTCACTGATCACATAGTCCCCGGCCATTCGCATGTCACCCCTTGAGTTCAGGGAGATGTTCAGCAGGCCTTCACCCTTGCCCCTGATGACTCCTCCGGCTGTCTCGTCAAGGATGAGCTGTACCTCGGCTTCAGGCGTAACATCAAGGTCGAAGTTAAGCTCCATTTTGCTTCCCTCTTCCTGCCTAACAAAACTGCTCTGCCTGTCTGGCTGCTCCTGCTCGCCGGTCTCCCCCGCAGGTTTCAAAAACTCAATGAAAGGATAATCACTTACACTGGCCGATGAGTTCAACGGCACATAGAATTCGGTGTTCGGAGCCGTCCGGGCCGAGATATTGAAAACCAGCTTCTCATCATTCCCCCTTATCCCGGCATAACCCGAAGCATAGGCGGTGCCGTAAAAACTGTCATTGTCCTTTGGCCTGGTGTTGAGAACCAGCATTTTGTCCATATTGATGTCAAGGCTCACACCAAAATTCTTGAATGCACGGTGTGTGATCATACCGTTTATCATGCCCTGGTTCTTCTGTGCATCATAAATATTGATATTCCTCAGGATGATGCCTGAAGGCGAAAACCTGACGCTGTCAGAGAAACTGTAACGCGTCTGAAGAAAATCAATCTTCATCGAGGCATCATGCGCCATTACCGCTCCGGTCATCTCCAGCTGCCGTGGCTTCCCCTTCAGCCTGATGGTTCCCGTTCCGAAACCCCGGATATCCGAAGCAAAAGAACTGAGAAACGGATTTAACACGTCAAGCGGGAGATCAAATGCCGATGCTGCAATGTCAATCACACGCGCCGACGGCGAATAGGTACCGCTGACGTCAATGAGCTTCCTCCCGGCAAAGTCATTGCCCACATTTATTACTGCCACCTTTCTCCTCGGATCCCATTCGCTGATTATGGTCATCAGGCCATAGTTGTTGTCATTCAGCCTGAAGTCAGTGACATTTATCCTGCTCTCAAAAAGCAGGTTATTAAAAACATCTGACAGGGTGAGATTGCCGCTCAGAATTCCTTCAAACTTCATCTGGGTCGGTTCCTCTGTCTCATCCTGCTTTCCCCGGAGGAGGTTGTTCAGGTATGACATGTTAAGCCCCTCGAAAGCCAGGGTCAGCTTCTCCTCGGGGTCTTTCGAGAGACTGCCTCCGAGACTGAAATATCTCGTCCTGCTGCTTACCAGTATATTGTCGAAGAAGGTGCTGACGGAGTCAATTACGATCCTGGCAGGACTGATATTCCACTGTGAACTGTTGACAGTCAGGCCGGTAGGAAGCACCGCAACCGTCAGTGACGGCAAATTGCCGACACCATGACTGAAAAATCCCCTGGCCTTGACCTCTCCCAGCGTACGCCCGTTGTCATGATTGTCCCAGTTCATGCCCAGGTCAGTTGTGTCATTGCAGCTTGTGGCGCCGAGGGCAAAATTCCCCAGCTCGGATTTGTCAGGCAGCATCACTGTATCTGCAGTCATGTCCAGCTTCAGGCTGCCATCCTTTAACGAACCTGTCATATTCAGCCGGCCCATTCTTATACCCATGTATGTTACGGCATCTGCCTTAATCCCTGCTATAACCTCAGGGCGGTCTGACCAGAAGTGACCTGTGACATGCGTCCCTTCCGAGATACCAAGGCCAGTCCCTAAAAACTCATTCAGCCTGTCAATCCTCTTGATCCTGGCATCCAGGGAGAACATAGCTTCAGGTGTTGACTCACCTTTCTTTGCTACCGGCTTATTGAACCTCGAAGGGAAAAGGCCCGCCATTATCTCTGAGACGCTACTTTTTATGGCATCAACGGAGTACTGCCCTCTCACATCAGCGTCGGCAAAATCTGACCTGAGCCTCAGGACAGGTTCACCGCTGACGATTTCGGAACTGACAAGGAAGTCATATATGTTGAGCTTCCCGTTTGAGTTTTCAAGAGTCGAGTTGATGAGCCTCAGGTCTCCTTCCAGGTTTTCCGTTGAGTTGCCCCTGAAATTGGCAGTGACAAGCGCAGTTGCCCTGAAGACTGAATCTTTTTTTACAAGGTTGAGAGTGTGCAGGTCAGCATCGGCAAGGTTCATGGTGAAGTCAAACTCCGGCTGGCTCTTTTCAAGATCAAACCTGCCGAGAAGGCTCATCTCAATATTTGGTTCATTCACCTCAACACTGCCGTCCCAGATCCTGTCGGCATAGGTCCCTGAGACGCTGATGTTCCTGTACAGGTATTTGTTTACCTCGACGCTGTCTATCACCCCGTTGATGTTTGCTGAGAGATGGCGGAATGACTTCATTGTTCCGTCAACCTCTGCATGCATCCACAGCCCGCCGAACATCTCACTGTTCTTTGCCATGTACCCGAGATCTACAGCCCTGGTTCTGAGAGAACCCCTGAATCCGAAGGTGTTTCGCCCGTCAGGCTTAAGTGAGAGGTCTGTGTCAAACGTACCCCTTTCGGTGGTGATCCTGCCGAAGGATACAAAATCTGTGGTGAATCCTGTAAAGCTTCCCTTGTATGTGACCAGCCCCAGGTCATGAGCAACTTCAGGCAGCCTGAGAGGCTTCCTTCCCGGCACCGTGAACCGTTCGATATCCGCGGCACGGGTTTTCATGTCGGTGAAACTGATGAACAGATAACTGTCGTTTATCTCAGGCAGTCCGGATATGTCAAAATCGAACCTCAGCCTGGTGGAGGCCTCATAGTCAATCCTGATATTCTTCCCTTTCAGCTCTGCAACGGTACCGGCCACCCTGCCCGAGAAGCTGACTTCCTCACTGATCCCCGCAAGGGGCCTGACAAAATACGAGATGTCGGAGGTATTTACGATGGAATTATTGAACAGGAAGTCAATCCTTACATCATTGATGAAATCCTTCCATGAGTCCTCTTCACGGGGCATTAGCAGGATCTTTTCAGCAGAAATGGCGGATGAGTCAGTGAGCAGGTCAATATCCCTGAAATAGAGGCTGCTCTCTGTCACAGCCATGTTCATATCAAGACTCCTGCTTACAAATCCGCCGGCTTCATGAAACGCCAGCCCTCTTATCACCATGCTTACAGAATCGGGTATTATCCTGAGATCCCTTACTTTTCCGGTGATGTGTCTGATGTGCATGTTCATGTAGTTGACACTGCCCGCGACAACCCCGATCGTATCAGACATGTCAGCCAGTGTAAAGGATCCGTTGAGCACGTCAATGTCAGCAAAACGTATGTCGATGCCCCCTGTGCTGTCACGCTCCCGGTCACTCTTCAATGACCTGAGGTAGGCTGTCAGATTCATGACCCCGGCAGTGTCCTTGATCATCCTGAAATCAGGCTCGTGAACGTCAATTGTTCCGAATTTAAAAATCCTGTGTGACGGTCTGATCTCACGCAGCCTCAGATCAACCTTACGGGCTGCAACGATGGTGTCGCCGTTCAGGTCCCTGAACAGCACATCATCAAGCACAATCTCATGCCACAGTGAGTAGGAAACCCTGCCTATCGAGATCTCAGCCCCTGTTTTCCCGGAGACTGCATTCGTCACTTTGCTTACCGTCCAGGTCTGAATCCGCGGCGCCTGAAGAAGCAGGAAGAGAATCAGGGGCACCACAACCAGCACTGCTGCTATGATGAGAAGGACTCTGACGATTTTTTTAATAATTTTGGCCATTCACAAAGTGATTCCCGCCGCTGGCGAAGTTATAAAAAAGAGTGATACAAAAATGGCACCACAAATTACGATCCTCGCGATAGAATCATCCTGCGACGACACATCCGCCGCGGTGATCTGCGACGGATTCGTGCTTTCAAACCTGATCGCCAACCAGGATGTACACAAGGCCTATGGGGGGGTGGTGCCCGAACTTGCCTCAAGAGCCCACCAGGCAAACATAGTACCTGTGGTTGACCAGGCGCTTGCCCGGGCAGGGAAAAGAGCTGATGAGGTAAGCGCAGTAGCCTTCACACAGGGACCCGGATTGCTCGGTTCACTCCTCGTCGGAACATCATTTGCCAAAGGTTTTGCGCTGGCGCGAAACATCCCCCTCATTGCTGTTAATCACCTCCAGGCACACGTCATGTCTCACTTCGCCATGGAACACGGAAAGGAAAACCGTATCCCGCAATTCCCGTTCCTGTGCCTCCTGGTGTCAGGCGGCCATACTCAGCTGATCGTCATACGCGACCATCTGGTCATGGAACTTATCGGCAATACCATCGATGATGCAGCAGGCGAGGCATTTGACAAATGCGCCAAGGTGATGGGACTCCCTTACCCGGGCGGACCGGTGATAGACCGGCTTGCATCCGTTGGTAACCCTGACGCATTCCGCTTCGCAAAACCGCGGATACAGGGACTTAATTTCAGTTTTTCCGGACTGAAGACAAGTTTTCTGTATTTCCTGCGTGACAGGGTGGCAGAGGACCCCGGTTTCATCGGGAAGAACCTCAATGACCTTGCGGCCTCACTGCAGAGGACCATTATCGAGATCCTCATTGGCAAGCTGGTGAGGGCTTCCAGGGAGACCGGCATCAGGGAGATCGGAATTGCCGGAGGGGTCTCTGCCAATGGCGGCCTGAGACGTGCAGCAACACGGGAGGCTGAAAAAAGGGGCTGGAACCTTTTCCTCCCTGAATTCAGGTATACTACAGATAACGCCGCAATGATCGGTATTACAGGGTACTACAAGTACCTGAGGGCAGAATTCACTGACCACTCGGTGATCCCGGTGGCACGGATTGATACATGAATGCCTCCCTGCCCGGATAGTGGTACCGGTCACGGGCAATCTTCTCAGGGTAAATGAAATAGTCCAGCTCAGCCTCAGCACATAGCTTCCCTTCACCGTCGTGCAGCGCTGCTGAGATCAGCGCATTCTTTTCTCCCTTCTTCGTTATCATCGCCTCAATGGTGACAGTGCCTTTGCTGATATGTACCGGCCTGAGATACCTGACCGTCATTGAAGAGGTGACGCCGGAGGTACAGGCCTTCAGATAGACACACCAGGCGCTGACCTCATCGAGAAGGGTGGCAATGATGCCTCCGTGCAGCACATTGATGTAACCCTGGAATTGCCTGTCCGGCACCCATGATGCATATACCTTCTCATCATCCTCCTCAAACAACAGCTTCAGCCCGACATGATTTTTCGGACCGCATCCGAAACACATGTTCTGGTCAGCATCAAACGGATTCCTTATCTTCTTTCTGTGCTCCATCTTCAGATATTCTCCTTTTCTTCTTTTGCTGGGCAATCCATGCACTCAGGTATATTACGGAAATGATCATATACGAAATGCCTATGATCAGTGATACGGCGGCCAGCGTTATTGAGGGTTCCTCCTTTGGAGAATCGGCTACTTTCATTCGATAAATGTAGCCGTAGATCGTTGTGAATATGACCATTGTTGCCAGAATGAGCCCCAGGAAGACAATGGTGCCGTCAATGACTGTCGTACTTTTGTAAATCGGGCTTTTCCGGAACTCTGCAAATGAGGCTCTGGCATAAGCCTCTGCACGTTTGCGCGCCTCCTCTCTCCGGTAATCAATCCATGCCTGGTAATTGCGCCTCACCTCCTCCTCGGTGATATTCCGCCGGTAGGGATGAGATATCAGGTACTCATAGGCCTCGGTTATGCGGATAAACATCTCCTGGGAATCAGGTGAACTGTTCCGGTCAGGATGGTACTCCATTGCCTTCTTCCTGTACGCCTTTCTTATCTCATCATCAGTGGCATTCTGCTTAACGCCGAGTATCCTATAGTAATCCCAGAGATTCATCGTTAATTGCAATATCAAAATAAGGTCTTTTTTTATCAGCAGGAATACCCCTCATGTTGTTTTTCCCGTTATTCTTTTACTTTTGCAATTTAAACTCAATCTAAATAACGCCTTCTGATGGATAGTTCCCGGCTCCTCTTTGCATTTGGAATCACTCTCTTTGCCGGCCTTGCAACCGGGATAGGCGGATTGATAGCTTTCTTTGCCAAACGTACCAAGACCACATTTCTTGCTTTTTCCCTTGGATTCTCAGCAGGAGTGATGATTTTCATCTCATTCACTGAGATACTTACCGGAGCCGGCGACATCATGAGGCAGAATTATGACGCCAATACTGCAGCCTGGCTGACATTCATCGCCTTTGTGGCAGGCATTGGCCTGTCTGCAGCCATAGACAAGATCCTGCCGTCAGAGGGCAATCCCCATGAACTGAAGAGGGTAGAGCAGATGCATCCCGAATCACGCGACCCGGATAAACCGGAATGCCAGGGGAGAAAGAATCAGAACCGTGGCGGGCATGACACGGGGAACCAGAACCGCAGAGGCCACAGCATCAGGGACCGGAAGCTGATGCGGATCGGAACATTCACTGCCATTGCCATTGGCGTCCATAATTTCCCCGAAGGGATTGCCACATTCATGTCAGCCATGTCTGATGTGACTGTTGGCATCAGCATTGCAGTGGCTGTGGCCATTCATAATGTTCCGGAGGGTATCGCCGTGTCGGTGCCCGTCTATTATGCCACTGGTTCAAGAAGGAAGGCGCTTGCATGGTCAGTTCTGTCAGGATTCTCGGAACCGATTGGCGCACTGGCCGGATATTTCATCCTGACGCTCTTCAATACCGGCATAAGCCTTGGCTATGTATTTGCCATGGTTGCCGGTATTATGGTATATATCTCCTTTGATGAACTCCTCCCTGCCGCCCACAAGTATGGCAAACACCATGTTGCCATCTATGGTTTGATAAGCGGGATGATAATGATTGGTATCAGCCTGATCCTGCTCGGGTAATCACACCTGCCTGAAGCCTCTCCATGCCTTCATCAGCTGTCCGGAAACCTGTGCGTGCCCGCTCAGGGGGATGGAATAAGTGACTCGAAGGAAGCCTGCGCCAGCCCGCTCAGGGGCAAAGCGTCACTGACTCATGGTAGCTGTCTCCTCCGGGACAAAGAATCAGTGACTCACGGAAGCTGTCTCCTCCGGCACATGTTTGTGCCTGAAGAATATGGCGAACAGAACCGCAACCACCAGCGCATATCCTGCAAAGGCAAACCATATTCCCTTCCAGTCAAATGCTCCGCCCTCCAGGATGAAGTATTTGTCAATCACTATTCCGCTGATGCGGCTGCCAAGAAATGCCCCGAAACCGTTGGTCATCATCATGAAAAGTCCCTGGGCACTTGCACGTATGTCAGGAGTGCTCTGGGTTTCCACGAAGAGCGAACCGGAAATATTGAAGAAATCAAATGCCATCCCGTAAATGATGCACGATAGGATTATCATCCAGAGCCCTTCTGCCGGGTTACCAACGCCGAACAGCCCGAAACGGAGTACCCATGCCACCATGCTCATCAGCATAACCTTCTTTATCCCGAACCGCTTCAGGAAAAATGGAATGGTCAGGATAAAAAGGGTCTCCGATATCTGTGACACAGACATAATTATGGCCGGGTATTTCACTGCAAGAAGATCCTTGTAGGCAGGAATCTTTGCAAAATCATGCAGGAAAGTGTCTCCGTACGCATTGGTGAGCTGCAGCGCACCACCCAGCAACATTGCGAAAATGAAGAAGAGAGCCATCTTGGTGCTCTTGAAAAGCTTGAATGCATTGAGTCCGAGCTCCTCGATAAGCTTCTTCTTATGACCTTTTGCCAGCGGAGGACACTTTGGAAGGGTAAAAGCGTAAAGCCCAAGTATGAGGGAAGCGGCAGCAGCCACGTAAAACTGCAACGCAGAGGTTTCGAATCCCAGCAGGCTCACCACCCACAGCGCCACGATGAAACCTATGGTGCCCCAGACCCTCACTGGCGGATAATCCCTGATAATATCCATCCCGCTGTTCTTCATCGAGCTGTAGGCCACCGTTATCGCCAGGGCCAGTGTCGGCATGTAGAACATCATGGTGAGGAGCAGCACCCAGAAGAAGGTGTCAGGATTGTTAATTGCCGGTATCAGTGAGAGAAGTACTGCCCCTGCGATGTGAAAAATACCATAAAGCTTCTCCGCGTTGATCCACCTGTCTGCTATGATACCCGCTATTGCCGGCATGAAAAGGGAGGCCAGCCCCATTGTTGAAAAGATGGCTCCGAAATCGGTCCCCGACCAGTTTTTGTTCTGAAACCAGTATGCTCCTATGGTCAGGAGCCATGACCCCCAGATAAAGAACTGGAGGAAGTTCATAATGATAAGCCGGCGCTTAAGTCCCATAATCCTGTTTTTTTCCTGTGAATCTGCGAATATAGTAAACTAAACTGTTCCGAATAGCCGGTCTCCTGCATCACCCAGTCCGGGAACGATATACCCGTTTTCATTCAGGTGACTGTCAAGCGCTGCCAGGTAAATATCCACGTCAGGGTGATCCTTTTCGACCCTGGTCACACCTTCCGGGGCGCCCACGATGCATACCAGCCTGATGGTCACCGCTCCTCTTTTTTTCACTGCGCTGATGGCTGCGCTTGCACTTCCGCCGGTTGCCAGCATGGGATCGAGAACCATCACAACCGCTTCTGAAATGTCAGCGGGGAACTTGGCGTAATACTCCATAGGTGCAAGCGTCTCATGGTCACGGACAAGCCCTATATGACCTACCCGCGCCGTGGTAATGAGGGCAGTGATTCCGTCAACCATTCCCAGACCGGCACGCAGCACCGGCACCAGTATGATCTCTCTCGAAAGCTCAGCCGTGGAGCATGATGAAAGGGGAGTGTCTATTACTATCTCGCGGAGCGGGAGGTCCCTGGTGATCTCATACGCCATGAGCCCGGCTATCTCACTGATGTTCTGCCGGAAATCACGTGTACCCGTCTCCTTCCTCCTGATAAGCGACAGCTTGTGCGTGATCAGGGGATGATTTATCAGCTTAAGCATACCGGGCAGCCGCTACTCGTTGGGATAACCCACAGGATTGTTGAGCAGCGGGTGCTGGGTGCCGTTCAGCTGGAGCAGCTTCTTCAGCCCCTCAATGTCCATCGATGCACGCGGACGGGTAACAAGCCCTGCCCCGGCACAGAAGAGACTGACATTCTGTGAGACTATTCCTGCATCCATTGCACCCCAGCTCAGCTTGCGGGCATCATCATCACCCCTGAAGCGCGATACGTCAGAGACCAGCACAAGCATAACCGGCGCATTGGCAAACGTGGTCTGCCTGTCTGAAACCAGCTTCCTGTTGTCACCGGCAGCAATACCCTTTAGAGTATGAGTCTTGTGATCATACAGGTAAGCCCCGGACCTGAGCAGCACATAAATGTCAACATCCTGTGCATTGACAGCAGTGGGAGCCGTGCGCTTGCCGCTTTCCGGCCTGTTGATGCCGTTTGATGCCCAGAGCAGGTCGGAGAGATCCTGCAGGGAGAGATCCCTGGAACTGAAGGAGGTGGCCGAAGCCCTCTTTTCAAATGCCTTCATGATTGTAAGCCCTCTCTCCATGTCAGGGGCATTCAGCTTGATGTCCTGCACCGCCTGCCCTGTCAGGATTCCAGTAATAAGCGTCATAATTGCAAAAAGTGTTATGCTTTTCATGCTGTCGCGTAATATGAGTACATTCTATTTAATGAACTTGTAGGTGAAACCCACGCCGATGACCTCCTTGAACTGTGCGCGCTTGCCAAGGACAGGCTCACCTTCACTACCCTCGTCAATCTTGATGAGTATGTCATCGTCGTAGAGCAGGAGCGTGTTTACAGTTGCAGAGATGAATTCGTTGACCTTTAGAACCAGCAGCGCTTCCCAGCTGATGTCAATATTCTGTGGATTCTTCAGGTAATTGGTGAAGAGATCAAGCTTTGTCATGAAATTGACGTTCTTGACAATCTCGTCCTTCTTGTAGGCAATGTTTGCATATGCACCGAGCTCCGGCCTGAAATTCTTCCCGGGTTCCACTCCGAAAGCACCCGCCATGGAAAGATCATCATCCATGACAATGGTGTTCTTTGATGTCAGCGGCGAGAGAAACACCGAAAAATTCGGATTGGGCTTGTAGTCCATACCCAACGAGAACAGCAGGTAGGCCGGTGAAAGCAGACCCGATATCTTGTTATCCGTATCAGGGTAATTGTATCCGTTGTCCATCTGTGTTTTGAAACTCATCAGACCCGAATAAAACCACTTTTCAGTTGCCTTCCGACCATACTTTGACTGAAAGTCGATACGGTCATCTGTCTTCATCCATCCCAGGTCATTCCCTTTCTGAACCATCTTTCCGTAACCTATTATAAGGGCATTGTCCCAGGCTGACTTGCCCATCCTGTAGTTTGCTCCAAGATTAACCAGTCCGTTCAGAGCCAAGGAGTTCTGACCTCCGGCAGCCCAGTTGGTGAAGTTTGCCTGTGACATGTTCAGGGAGAATACTCCGCTCTTGTGCCAACCCTGGGTGGTGTCGGCATCCTGGCCGGATGCCGCCGGGTTTATTCCTGTAAGTGCCAGTGCAAGTGACAGTACAATAGTTATTTTTCTCATTTGTATCAGATTTAGTGTGCAAATATAACAACAGAGGTGCAAACTTGTTGAGCCTGCATCAAACAGTCCGGGAGTGTCTTATTGCTGGTCAAGCGTCCCGAATACTTCCCTGAGGATGGGAGTGACCCTGGCCGAGACCTCTTTCCTGATCTTCAGCTCCTCACCTTCAAGCTTAAGAAAGACTCCCTCGAGTGCTTTCCGAGTCAGGAAATCGTCAAGATCGGTATTGACCGGTTTGAATCCGGCCAGCCTTCCTGCCACACTGTTGGCCACCTGGTTCCATTTTCCCGTCAAGGTGTTCCATGAATCCTGTGCTGAGACGCCTGCCACAATTTCCTTGCCGGTGGATGCGCTGATCTTCGGCTTGTAGAGATCATAAAGCCCGTTCCATGTGGTGTTTCTAAGATAAACAGTGGCCGCATTGTCAGCACCGTGCAGGATGTTGTACCCGTCAGTGATAGTCATCTGTGTCACTGAATTCACGAATATGGGAGCAACTTCGCGGGCTGCATCCTCAGCAGCCCTGTTGATGCTCAGTACCACATTGTCAATCAACTGCTGTCCCCCGGGTATCCTTCCGATATTTTCAACTATTACCTTCGCTTCGTCAGGCAGTGGTATCCTGACTGCCGGATCCCCCCAGTAACCGTCCTGCGATGCCAGCCGCCCGGCTGCATTGCGCGCTCCGACGCTGAGAGCCTCCCTGAGCCCCGCCACGATATCCGCTTCCGTAAGCTGCTTCACCGCCGATATGGTCTTCAGGGTGTTCAGTAATTCAGCACATCCGGACAGCATAATCAGCAACACAACCAGTGCTGCTGTTCTTGTTCTGGTCATCAGTTTTTATGTCTTGTTGGTTTCAGATTGCCTGGTAGGGTATGAGGGTCTGTTGCTCCTGTTCAGAATCCTTTATGTCAAGGATCTCTATTACCACATATTTGCTCATCCCACGCCATGGAAGCGGTGCAATGTACTCCTTGTAGCGGAGCTCTACGAATTTGCCACTGGCTCTTTCAAGTACCGTGGCCAGACTGTCATTCGTTATGCTGAACTCGAACTCATTGCTCTGAATGGCTCCGGGAGTCGGTGTCTTGAAGCCTGTCTGTATCAGCTTGCCTTCCCAGGTCTTGAAAACATAGCCTTTCCTGACAAGGTAGTTGAGGTCCCCGGCCTTTACACCCTCTCCAAATACAAAGTAATGACGCCACCAGAAGATAACCGCAGCGGCAATCAGCAGTACAACAATTCCTATTGTTACAAATTTTTTCATATTTGTCAGTATAAAATTATATCTGAAGTCGGCAGTCTGCAATCAGCAACCAGTAGTCACATATTAATGTAATACATTGATAAACAACATATTAACTACAAAATCTCACTACTGCCAACTGCCAACTGTCAACTGCCGGCTTTGAAGAAAGTACTCACGCTTTCTTATCGTCGTCGTCGTCCTTGTCCCTCAGCCTGTCCTTGACCTCGGCAAAGGTTGCCTTCATGGTATCCCATATTGAATCAGCTCCATCCTTCACGGCATCCCATGCCTCAGCGCTTGATTCCTTAAGGTCTTTCAGTTTCGACTTGCCTTCGTCCATCTTGACCTCAAGCTTGTCAATGTTTTCCTGGTATTTCAGTTTTGATTCGGCTGTGGCATTTTTTGCCTTTTCTTTCAGTCTGTCAATATCTGCTCTCCATTCGTCCAGCTGTTCCTGTATCTTCTGCTGGTAGGTCTCTTTTTTTTCCTGGTTTTCCATAATTGATTTGATATATTGGTTAATGAATTAAAATTGTCCGATGAAGGATCAGTAGAGTTTGACGTTGTTCAGCTTGTCAATGAAGGTCTGAACAACAGCCTGCTGTGCATCAATCTTTGATTTCATGACAGCCTGTTCATCATCATTCCTGGGGATAGCCCTGTCAGCCTGGTCAATGGCTGACCTGGCCTTGTTTATACGGCTCTCTCCCTTGCTGATCTCCTTCTGAAGCTTCTTGCGCCTCTTCTCGAGTTCCTTCACCTGGGTGGCCATGGCATCCCTGCCGGGGCCCACCGGCATTGCTATCATCTCGTTGTTCTTGTTTATGATCTCATTTGACAGAAGGCTCAGCTCATTATGCTTGACAAGCAGCTTCTCCTGTTCGTCGTTCACGGTGTTCCTGTTGTTCCTGGCCGTCCTCTGGGTACGGGCTTTACTGTTCTCCAGGCTTCCAAGGTCCTGTTTGAGCTCTCTCAGTATCTTTTCCTCGGCGGCAAGCTCCTCCTTTATGAAGTCCATATACTGCCTCTTTGCAAACTCTTTCAGGTAATTCTTTGCTGAGGTCAGCTGAATGTCGCCTGAAGCAGCTTCCACATACTGGTCCTTCTTCAGCTCTATGCATACCAGCATCCTGCTGAGGGTATCTTCATTCATTATCCTGCTGTAGATATTGACCGGGGCAGGGGAGACCTCCTTGACTATGGCCCCGAAAATGGTCATCTCTCCGCCCTCAGTCTGTACCTTCGACTTGGTGCCGCTTTCCTGGGTCTTTATCCAGTCCTTGAGTATCTTGTCATAGTTGGCTTCGGGAATGGTAACATTGAATCCCGGATAAAGGTAGTTGCCAAACTGAATACTGTCCTCAAGCACCTTTATCGGTTTCTGCCCGAACATTGCCGGCGCCGTAATCAACAGTACCAGGCATAACATGAGATAGGATCGTTTCATCTGGAATTAGTTTAGATCAATAGTCAAAGATATGTTCTTTTAACGAAAATCTACAATTTTTACCTGCAAAAGTGAAGGCCTGACAGCACGTCACGGCAATTGTACTCCCAGGGCCAGTGCGGTGGCATGCTCACCTTCCCTGATTATCTCAGCAGCCTTGTAAAAATCAAAGATTCCGTATGATTCCTTTGACACCTGTACCATGATGTCAACATGGTTGTTCATCAGGGTCAGTGAAGCAATCTGGTTAAGCATGATGCTTATGCTGCGGTGGTTGAGATTTAATATGCCGATGTCATCCTTCTTGTTTTTAGGGATATGTCTGTCTGCATGCGCATTGATGTTCCTTATCCTCCTGAGATACCCCTTCGCCCTGTTCTCATCCTGATCCGCAGTCCCGATACTTACATGCGGGATGTCTGCATTCACATTGACAACAGCCAGAAGATCTCCCTTTATCCGCTTTACCCGGTTGATGGGAATGGGATTGACCAGGCCGCCGTCAACATAATAGTCGTTGTCCATCCTGAAAGGCTGAAAAAATGTAGGGATTGATATCGATGCCCTGATGGCATTGAACATGCTGCCGGAGGTGAAGATCCGTTCACGTCCCCGGATCACGTCAGTTGCAACTGCGCAGTAAGGTATCCGGAGCTCTTCAATGTTATGGTCATGGACAATCTCCCTGATCTTCTCAATGACCCTGTTCCCCTTGACGAATCCTTTGCTGCTGATGCTTATATCGGTCAGTTTCAGTACCTCCATCACGTCGAGTTCGCTGACCCATTCCTCGAATTCCTTCAACCGCCCCGCGGCATAAATGCCTCCGACCAGCGCTCCCATGGAGGTGCCTGCCACCGAGGTGATTGTATAGCCGTTATCCTCCAGCACCTTTATGGCGCCGATGTGGGCGAAGCCTCTTGCCCCGCCGCTGGAGAGAACCAGTGCCACATTCCTGCTCATTTTGTTCTGCAGTTTATTATCCTGTTACTAATAATGACCTGAAACCTTCAACTCAGCTTAAACCTTACGTCCGGCAGCCGGGAGAAGTTCCCCGGCCATCCCGGAGAAAAAGCGCAGGTTTTCCGCCGGTGTACCTGGCGTTACCTCACATCCGGCCGAGAGGATTGCACGCTCTCCTGCCTCATCAAAGAATGACCGGCAACTGCTGCGGATAGATTCCGTGTCGCCGTCCTGGACCACCGAAACCGGATCACTCTTGCCCGAAAAAACCTGTCCGGGCATCAATAATCCAAGCACTTCCGTCACCGGTCCTGTCCGGTGATCAATATCTATTATGTCAGCACCTGTGCCGATTACCCGCGGAAGGATAGCCGATATATTGCCGCAAATGTGGATCTTTGCCAGCGCTCCCAGTGAATGTATGTGTTCCACCAGGTTCTTCTCGCGTTCGAAGCAGAACTCATCATACAGCTCCGGGGAGATGAGTGAGCAGACCGAATCACCGATACCGATGCAGTGAGCCCCGGCACTGACCTGCGGGGTGATGAAAGCCATGGCGCTTTCAGTAATGATATCCAGCGCTTTATGAACCTCAGCCGGATACTCGTAAAGGTCAGTCATCGCCATATTGATATCCCTGATGTCACACCAGGCCGCAAGCGGACCCTCAACCCAGCCGCAGATGAAAAGCACGCCGGCAGTGTCTCTCCGGTATATCTCTATCTCTTCCACACGGGCCAGCATCCGCCGGTGATCACCCGGACGGAGCACGGTCATCCTGTCAATGTCAGATATCTCTTCTATCGCATGACGCTCCACCTTCGGCAGATCATCATCAGGGTAGGAGAGTACTGTCCCGAAAGCTTCAGCTTCTGCCCACGGATCAGACATGGTGTTTACCCAGTCAGACCTGAAATCTTCAGCACACCTGATATTGGCTATGCACTTGTGAGCGGGACTGAGGCAGAAGTCCCGGTACCGCACCCCTGCATGACACGCTGCAAAACGCATCAGGATGGGATGGAAGGGCACCCTGTCAACAGCAGTGCCCCTGATAAATCCTATGGTCCTGTCAAGCGGCTTCATGGTGTTCCCCTTTCAGACTCCTGCAACCCTGCGCTTGTACTCGGCCAGGGCCTCATCAAGCCTCTCCCTGGCGGTGTTGTCTCCCGGCACGTTGTGACTCGGATGTATGTAGAGTTTAACCCCCCTGTCAGCCAGTATCTCTGCAACCGTTGTGATTGTCATCCAGACACAGGTGACAAAAGCCATTGTGGAGACGGGACCAATCCTGTCATAATGATTCTTGAGCTCTACTGAGGCGTCGCCGAGCGGTGCACAGGTGTCAACCACTATGTCAGCTATGTCAAAGATGGTCTTTCCGGAGGAATGCCTTGTCTTCTTTCCCTTCGCGGCAGCTGCTGAGCCGAACACAACCACCTTCATGCCCCTTTTCTTCGATTCCAGGGCAATGTCGATGTTCACGTTGTTGATCCCCGAGTGGGAGAAAAGCCACATGGTGTCACGCGTGTCAAAGGTGTATCCCTTCATTATCTCGGCGCCATAACCCTCAACCCTCTCGAGGAATACGAACTGGTGAACACCCATCTCTCCCGTAATGTGGGTAAAGAAACTGAGCGGGATCTCTATCATCGGGTGAAAACCCACAAAGCCGCCAATCCTCGGATACATCTCCTCTATCGGCAGTGTGGCATGGCCGCATCCGAAAGTGTGAACCCACCGTCCGCATTCAATGGTGTCAGCCATCACTTCCGCAGCCTTGCGTATATTCTCCATCTGTGTCTCCTCGATGTTATTCATCACATTTCTGGCATTATTCAGCCATTCAAGTGCAAGCATATCTGTTGTTTTTAGTTGTTTGTTATTTATTTGTTCATCTTAAGTCTGCCAAAAATAGCCGTTGCCATGACCACCAGGATCGCCAGCTCGGCATAGGTGAATGTGGTGAGATGCTTAATGCCGGCATTTTCAGCCACTATCCCCATGGAGTAGTTAACAAGCATGTTGCCCAGCAACCCTATGACCAGCACGAAGCTGAAGGCTGTACCCGAGAGACCGGGATACCTGTTCCCGACGATTCCCAGCATGGTGGGAAATCCTGCCGCAAGCCCGGCGCCAAGCATGAAGAGCCCGGCCGCTGCCGGTATCACCGAGCGGCTGAGGCTGAAAAGAAGCAGTGCAGCAAGGGTGATGCCGAAAGAGATATAGAGAAGCTGCTTCTCAGGCATCTTTCTCAGCACTGACCCTATCAGCAGCCGCATCACCGTCATCCCGGCAACATAGGCCGAAAGCCCCATCAGTGCGGCCTCCTGCGGTGCGGCAACCCTTTCCATGAGGTAGGTGGTGGTCCAGTTGTTGATAAGCCCCTCGAAGCTGCTCTGGAAGAAGAGAAAAAATGCAATCAGCAGAAGGGTGACATCCCTGAAGAGGGCGCCGACCTGCTTCATCGAAATACCCTCCGCCTGCTTGGCTGCAGGGAACCTGACAACTGCGAAGAGCACCGCTGCGACCAGTGCCAGCATTCCCGTAGCGGCCACTATTACCTGGAACTCAAAGGTGGCTTTCAGGAGACTGAGCAGCAGCGGCATGCCCAGGGCCCCGATGCCGAAGAATACACCGAGAATGCTCAGCGCCGCACCCTTGCCCGTGGTGCTGATGTCAGCCACCACTGCATTGGTGGCTCCGTTGATGGCTCCCCCACCCAGACCGAAGAGGAAGACTGACAGTGTCAGGATCCATGCGGTGCGGGTGAAGGCAAGCCCCTCAAATCCGGCAAACATCAGCAGCGCCGACACAGCGAGAAGCACCCTGTAGCCGTACCGGTCACATACCGGTCCGAAGAGAAGTGAACCGAAAATAATCCCGATGGGGAGTACTGACAGCAGAGTGCCGGCCTCAACCGCATCAAGCGAATGCCTTACCCTCAGGTCAGGCAGCACGGACCCAAGCATTATCAGTCCGATACCGAAAAGAAGCATGCCAAGGCATGCTGTCCAGAATACGAGTTGTCTGTTATAAGTCCCTTTCATAGTCATGGGAATGGTTAACCTATCTGTTTCATGGCAAGGTATCCTGCCCCGTAAACACCGGCGTCACCACCCAGTGCCGAGGGCTCAAAACTTACCTGCCGTATGCTTATCGGCTGCGCCCACTTCTCCGCTTCCTGGTAAATGGCAGGAATCAACTCAACGGCAGGGCCGAATACCCCGCCGCCAAATATTATTTTTTCAGGATTGAAAAGACTTACCAGGTTCGCTGCTGCCATCCCCCAGTACTCCACAGCCAGGTCAATGATAGCCGAGGCCGCAACATCGCCCTTCTCCCGTGCAGCGAACACATCATGAGTGGTGACCTTCGCACCGGGACCTTTTCTCAGGTCTCCCTGGTATCTTTCATGCTTCTTCAGGTATTCTGCAGCCTGGCGGGCAATGCCTTCACCTGAGGCGAAATACTCGAAGTTGCCACAGATGGTATACTTGCTCCTGAATGGCCTTGACAGAGCCATCCAGCCTATTGCCCCGGCAATATCATCAGCTCCGTGCAACAACCCGCCGTTAACGGCAATGCCTGCACCTATTCCCGTTCCTACAGCCAGGAAAATCGCATCACGGCAGCCGCGGGCATTACCTTTCCATATCTCACCTGAGATATAACATGACCTGTCGCTCTCAATAATGACCGGGATCCTGCCTGTAACTGTTGTAACCTCCTTCAGCAGGGGATAGTCATCCCAGCCTTGAATATTGGGGGCCCATACCGACCCCTTCGTGCGCCGGCTGATGCCTGGCACTGATATGCCTATCGCCTCCACCGGATCACCCTCGCCTTCGGCGGCAGCAAGCTTGAGCGCCGCATTGACGGCAATCAGCTTCCCCACTTCACCTCCCCGGCGGTCATCCAGGGGTAAAACCTCCCTTGCCCTGATGTTGCCCCCGCGGTCAAAAAGCGCAAACGCAACCTTCGTCCCTCCAAGATCTATTCCCAGCAATGCCATTTTATCACTTTTTAAATTCAGTTATTCCGTTTAAACAAACTCCCCTGAGTTTCATCTCATTATCCACAATAACCAGGTCAGCCCTGGCACCCGGCTCAATCATTCCCCTGTCACCGGCCCTTATCAGCCTTGCAGGGTACAGCGTTGCCATCCTGAAGGCTTCGTACTTTTCTATTCCTGCCCTGTTGATGCTGTTTCTTACTGCATCAAGCATCGTCAGCTTCGCTCCCGAAAGAGTGCCGTCAGGCAGGGTAAAACGGTCAGATTTCTTTACATGCCTGTATGCTCCGCGGTCATTCTCCTCGACGGCATCGGATACGAGAAACAGCCTCTCCTTCATTATCTTACTGGCAATTCTCACCATGGCATAGTCTACATGAATTCCGTCTGCGATGATACTTGCACATGCTGTTTCAGAGAGAAATGCTGCCCCGGGCAGACCCGGATCACGGTGATGCAGAGGTGACATCGCATTGAACAAATGCGTCGTGGTTTCAATCCCCATCTCAAAGCCTGCCATTGCTTCCCTGAATGTGGCGTTGCTGTGTCCGGCGGCAACGGTAATGCCGCGCTCCCTGAGAAGGGTAATCACCTCCGGAGTGCATATCTCCGGCGCCACTGTCATCATCCTGATCGTGCCGCCCGATTCGTCAAGAAGTGAAGTTACATTTTCCGGAACCGGCTTCATTATCAGCTCAGGAGCGTGCGCCCCGCGCCGTGCATTGCTTATGAACGGCCCCTCCATATGCAGGCCCATCACTGCCGGATTAGTACAACCTGAGACTGTCAGGAAGGCAGCCCTGTATACCTCCCTGCTGTTGGTGGGCAGCGCGAGAAGAAATCCGGTTGTGCCGGCCGAGACTATCGATCTGATTATCATATCAAGTGCTTCAGGGGCAGGATTTGAAGAGAAAAGGTAACCTCCTCCTCCCGCTATCTGAAGGTCAATCAGACCTGCGACCACCAGGTTGCCACCGCAGTCAATGCGGTGCGCATCTGCTGACACTGAGCCCTGATCGGCAAAACCTTCAATACGGTTATCCCTGACGATCAGTTCTTTCCCGTCAACCAAGCCTGTGCCGGTGAAAAAGCGTGCGTTGTAAAAAAGAGTGTACATCCTGAATCTCCGATAACTCAATTACTCATTTTTCATTCAAAGAACCGCTTCAGCAGGTTGGCTGATATGAATGATCGCTTCCTGAACCTGTCCAGCAGGTCATCATTGATGGCCTGTAACCTTCCGGCAACATCACTTACCCTGAAAAACCCTGGATTGCCGCTGTTGCCAAAGAAGGCAGAGCCATAAACACTCATTACGGTACGGCCGTCACTGAACCTGGCCGGCACAAGCTTCTTTGCAAGCCTTTTGTACTCGGGAGCAAATATCCTGAATATCTTTCTGATATCATTGCGTGATGCTATGTGGTAACCACAGTTGTCACAGCGGCAGGCGGTGAAGAAACTGTTTCTGAAGAGCTCCTTGGGCGCCGATGAACCGCAGTTCGGACACTCGATACCGTCAGCTGTCTCACCCGAAGGAGCCTCCAGCAGTGCTTCAAAACCAGGCCTGAAAGGCGAGATGACATTCGTGTACTGCACCAGCCTGAGAGATTGCCTGATTATCAGCCAGAGATAAACAAGCAACATGAAGTTGAACCACGGACTGAATGCCAGGGCGTCAAAGACCCCGTGAAGGAGACTGGCAACCAGCAATGCAACTATCACTGTGCCGAACGGCTTGTTCTCCTTCTTGTACCTGTACCAGGCGTAACCGATGATGACACTGAATGATATATGTGCCGGTGTGCTTATAAAAGCCCTGTAGACAAGCAGATACTGGCTGTTTTCACCAGAGTTGGCATAGAAGTAGTTCTCAATGATGGAAAACCCCAGCGCCACGCATGACATGTAGATGATCCCGTCAGTCAGCTCATTGAACTGCTTCCTGATCAGTGAATAAACAACCACCAGGCCGATAAGCTTTGCGAACTCCTCAACCGGACCTATTACCAGCAGCGAACCCAGAGTGTTGCTTATGACCTCATCATCAAGACCAAAAATCCTTAGAATCTCATAGGCTCCAAGGGCAACAATGACCGAAGTGATGCCGCCGGCAAGAAAAGCCCACAGCATGGCAATGAATGTCTCTTTTTCATAGATATCGAAGCTGCGGATCCATGCAATGATGATAACTCCTATCAGAGCGGAGATCCAGACGCTCAAATGAATAAAGGTCATCGGTTCGGTTTTCTGATTTGGGTGCTAAAATAATGTTTATGCGCCGGTTGTCTAATAACCCGGGTCACTTTTCCCTTCTGACGAGGCAAAGATCCTGAAAGTCATAGCTGAAATCAGTGAGAGGGGAGATGGCTTCCATGGTAAACGAAACCGGTTTTCCTTCCCTGTCAAGGGTGAATACCGCAAAGGCATCGGCATCCATGCTCCTGTCATCCCACTTCACAATGAAAGTGTTGGCTGTATAGTGGAACATCCTGCCCCTCATCCTTGGTGACTTCTCAGCCCTGATCCTTAGCCGGCCATCCTCTGCGCTGATAATTATATCGCCGAACCAGGCATCACTGTAGGTCCCTGCAAATGACCCGGTTCCGGGCCCCGGAGATGACTCCTTCCTCTTTTCCTCTACAGTTGCCCAGATCTCATCGGTAATCTTCCTTGCCATAGCCTGTGCCCGTTCCACCTTCTCCCTGAGTTTCATAATATGATCATTGCCCCTTATCCCGAGATAGCCGTCAATTATTGAATTGGTGATTGCCTCATGTGCCTCGGGCACCTGCTGGTTGGTGAACACGATAATCCCCAGGCTGAGTTCGGGAAGCATTGTCACCCTTGTCTCAATGCCTGCATGACTTCCCGTATGATAGACCTGCAGGTATCCGTTTACATCGGTGAGGTTCCATCCCAGTCCGTAGAATGCGAAGTTGCTCCTGTATGACCCCGATGTACTGACTGTTTTCACGGTCTGAGGGGTCCACATCTCCCTGTGAGCCTCCACCGAGAAGATCTTCTCCCCGGCACTGCTGCCATGCCTCCCGCTGTTGAGCTGCAGAATGACCCACTTGCTCATGTCACTGACATTGCTGTAGATGCCACCCACCGAGTTGTGCCTCTTGGCTTCCTGTTTGGGAACCACCTTCAGCCTGCCGTCAACCATCACATGGGCATCAATGATGTTGGTAAGGTCTTTTATCCGCCTGAAGGAAGCAGCAGATTCGTTCATCCCGAGAGGTTTCATGATCCGTGACTCGGCAAACTCCTCCCAGCTCTGCCCCGAGACCCTCTTCACAACTTCGCCGGCCACAATATACAGCAGGTTATCGTAGTCGTACCTGGTCCGGAAAGATGACGCCTGTTTCAGATACCTGAGGTTATGTATTATCTCATCCGCAGTGAACATTGCCGAATCAGGCCATCCCATCAGGTCGCCCGCACCTTCACCCATACCGCTCCGGTGAGTCAGCAGATCCTTTATGAAGAAGTCTTCGGTTACATATGAGTTGTAGAGCCTGAATTCAGGGATTATCTCAGTCACCTTCGTATCCCATCTGAGCCTGCCCTCATCTACGAGGATACCCAGCGTGGCAGCAGTAAACGCCTTGGTGTTCGATGCTATCGCGAAGAGAGTATGTTCGTCAGTCTTCTGACCTGAGGCAATTGAACGGACACCATATCCCTTCATGTGAATCACCTTTCCGTCCTTTACCACGGCCACGGCCACACCCGGGACATTGAACTCCTTTATCACCCTCGTGGTCAGCCTGTCAATCTTCTTTGACGACAGGGGCTGACCCGAAACCGCGACCGCAAGGGCCAGGAGCAGGATCAGTGAAACCGCTCTCCTCATCTGACCTCCTTCCTCTTCGGACTTAGGTCCTGGAAGTCATAGCTGAAGTCAGTCAGGGGCGAGATGGCATCCATACTGAATGCTTCAGCCTTGCCTTCCTTATCAAGCGTGAAGACCGCCCATGCATCGGCATCCATAGACCTGTCATCCCACTTCACGACAAAGGTGTTGCCGGTGTAGTAAAGCATCTCTCCGCGCATTTTCGGTGATTTGACAGACCGGAAACGCAGTTTTCCTCCCTCATCCGAGATAATTATGTCTCCGAACCACACGTCATTATAAGTGCCGGTATAAATTGCATTGCTTCCCGCAGAAGCACTTTTTAAGCGCTGTGCCTCAATTTTTGCCCATATTTCGTCGGTTATCTTCTTTGCCTCATCGCGGTTCCGGTCAACATTTTCCTTAAGGGTTTTTACCCAGTCGTTCCCCTTTACCCCCAGATAACCGTCCTTGATGGTGTTGGTTATGGCAGTGAAAGCAGATCCTTCCTGCTGGTTTGTGAATACTATTATTCCCAGCTTCAGCTCCGGTATCAGGGTGACCTGGGTTACTATGCCTGCCAGTCCTCCGGTATGTGATGCCTGCAGGTATCCTGCCACATCGGTGAGACCCCAGCCAAGGCCGTAGGCCGAAAAATGACTCCTGTAAGGACCGGGATTGCGGACCGGTATGATGGTCTGCGGCGTCCACATCTCACGATGCACCCTCTCGGAGAGCATCTGCTTGCTGTTGCCTTCGCCGTATTTTCCCCGGTTGAGCTGCATCATCACCCATTTGCTCATGTCAGCCACGCTGCTCATGATGCCGCCGGCAGGGTCAAGAAGGGTGCTTGCATACATGGGCACAACCTGAAGAACACCTTCCACAGGAACGTGCGCATCAATCATATTCGACCTGTCTCTAACCCTGTTGAGCGAGGCTGCAGACTCTGTCATCCCCAGCGGTTTCATGATCCTTGACTCCACAAATTCATCCCATCCCTGCCCGGAGACCCTCCTGACCACCTCGCCGGCAACAAGGTATAGCAGGTTGTCATAGTCATATTTCGTCCTGAATGACGAGGTCTGTTTCAGGTATCTCAGGTTATGGATGATCTCCTCCGTGGTGAATGCGGATGAGTCAGGCCAGAGCATCAGGTCGCCCGCACCAAGACCCATCCCGCTCCGGTGGGTCAGCAGGTCCTTTATGTTGAAATCCTCGGTAACATAGGAATTATACAGTCTGAACTCCGGTATGATGTCAATGACCTTCGTTTCCCATGTGATCCTGCCTTCGTCAACCAGGATCCCGAGAGCGGCTGAGGTGAAAGCCTTTGAATTGGATGCAATGCCAAAAAGAGTGTTTTCATCTGTCTTTTTGCCGGTGGTAATTGAAATGACACCGTACCCCTTCATGTGGACTACCTGGTCATCTTTTACCACGGCCACGGCAATGCCCGGCACATTAAAGGTCTCCAGCGTACGGTTAACAAGCTTGTCTATCTCATCAGACTTCAGGGGCTGCGACCATGTCGCGATGCAAACCATCAGCATCAGGGAAATGGAAAGTGTCTTCTTCATATCTGAGTTTGATTAAAATGAGAGAATAAAGTTAGCGAAATTGCCCAAAAAGGGACAACCTGTTTTTGCAGATGAATGAATCGGGAGATTAACAGGCTTACTGACAGGTCAGGCAAAAGCAATCAGTATCACCATCACCAGTACCGAGAAGGAGTTGAAGGCCATGAATGTGTACTCTGGTCCGGTTCTGCCGGAACCAATCGCGGTTATCCTGGCAAAACCGAGGATGAAAGCCGCATTCAGCAGAAGCAGGATTATGGAGGCCGTCCGGCTGAATGGCATGAAGATGGCAGTAAGTATCCAGAGCAGGAGGGAGGAGCCGGTTATCCACCCTGTCACGAGCCGCATTATGGCTTTGTCACTCATGACCGGGTGAAGCGTTTTTATTCCTGCCTTTTCATACTCTTCGCCGTAACGTACCAGGAGGAGCCAGAAGTGGGGCATCTGCCAGAGGAACATGAAGAGTGCAAAGAGAATGATGCGTGTGTCGGCTATGGCGCCGCCTGCCGCCGTATAGCCTATCAGCGGCGGCACGGCTCCGACAAGGGCTCCGGGTATGATGGCAAGTGTGGTCTTCTTCTTGAGGCCGGTGTAGATCACGTTGTACAATACAACATTAAGTAATCCCAGCAACACCGGCCACGTGCCGCCGCCGGCCAGAAACGCGATTCCGGCAGCAAGCATGACCGCCGCCGCCAGCATGGCGGCAGGCGGCGCCATTCTCCCCGAGGGCAACGGCCTGCCCGCAGTGCGGGTCATCAGCGCATCACTCTCACGCTCCGTATACTGGTTGAGGGCTGAGGCGCCTGCCGAGAGAAGGAAGACACCAGCTGCCGTCAATACTGCTCCGCCCGGATCTCCGCCGGAAAAGAGCAAGTAACCCGTCACTGCGGTAAAAGCAACCGCCAGCGAGAGCTTCCACCTTGAAAGCTCCGCAATGTCACATACCGGTTGCCTTGTTGTCTTCATACCGGAAGTCTCTGCATTGTCAGAGGTCAGCCTCCTTCTGCCCGTCACCTTCAACCAGTTCCCTGAGGTATTCAGTGATGATACCCACCTGTTCTTCAGTCAGCAACTCACTGTATGACTGCATCAGGTTCCTCGCGTAACCCTCTACGATCTCGCCGTTGGGATCATAAATTGACCTGGTGATATAAGCCTCATCGGCGGTTACGCTTTTTGCTGAACCACCGGAGACCACCTCGCGCTGCGAGCCATAAAGTCCTGCAAATGAGGGCCCCACGAGTTTTGATCCGTCAAGGGAGTGGCATGCCAGGCAGCCGGTACTCCTCAACAGCTTCAGTCCTTCGTGCTCCGGCATAAATGATGCCACCTTCAGCTCCTCATACCAACGGTCAAACTCCTCCTGCTCCACAATCCGCGTCTTTGATACCATTGCCGAATGCAACAGGCCACAGTACTCTGTGCAGAGTATCTCGTAGTCACCTATGTAATTGGGAGTAAACCAGAGCCAGTTGTCATAACCGGGTATCACATCCTCCTTTACCCTGAAAGCCGGTATGAAGAGGCTGTGATTGACATCCTCAGCCACCAGGTCAAGCTTCACCGGTTTGTTGATGGGCAACACCAGCTCCTTCGAGCGCAGGCTGTCACTGTAAACAAATTCCCATTCCCACATCCTGCCTATCGCCGTGACAACCATCGCATCGGCAGGCACCTTGCGCATCGGGGCAAATCCCTTCCAGCCAATCCAGAACATCAGCATCACCAGTATTGTGGGAATGACAGTCCACAATACCTCCATTTTCATGCTGCCGCTGAACTGCTTCGCCTCCCTGCCCTTTTTCCTTGAGTAATGAATGACAGTCCAGATCATGAATGCCGAGATCCCGATGATAAAGATAAAGGCGATGATAAAGATGAACAGGAACGCCTTGTCTACCCCTTCTGCAAGATTTGATGCACCTGTGAACATAACTTAATTGTTTATCTGAAAAAGTAATCAATGAACGTTATCACAATGACAAGCACGAAGAGCGTGAACACCCCTGACACTGCCAGCTTCAGGAAAAGATTCTCGAATTTGAGATGCATGAACTGGGTGATCACTATTGCCACCTTGACACTTGCAATCAGGAGCGCAACGGCCACTGTGACCGGACCGAGATGAATCCCTGTAATCAACACGGATATTGTCGTCAGCGCCAGAAGTATCACCAGTACTGTTACCAGTGACCTGTAGGTCGATATGTGGTTTTTTTCGTCTCTCATCTCATACTCAGGTTATAAGGTAAAGAAGCGGGAAAAGGAAAATCCAGATCAGGTCAACAAGATGCCAGTAGAGCGCGCTGTTCTCAAGCATCAGGAAACGTTCACTGTTGACAGTTCCGGCCTTTACCTTCACAACGTTTATCGAGAGCAGCACCATGCCCACCAGTACGTGCAGTGCGTGCAACCCGGTCATCATGTAGTAAAGCCCGAAGAAGAGGAGTTCGCCGTGAGGCATGTTCTTCAGTACCGGCGAACCGGGAAAGATGCCGTACTCGAACTTGTGCGACCATTCAAAATACTTGTTGACCATGAAAAGGCCGGCAAGCATGATGGTCACTGTGAGAAGCAGGAGAGTCATCCTCCTGTCACCTTTCTGCATCGCTGTGAGGGCACCGGCAACGGTCATACTGCTGACAAGCAGGAATACAGTATTGATTGTTCCGATGAACGCATTCAGCTCTTCCGCCGCATGATGAAACTCCGGGGAATACTTCGCCCTGAAAATAGCATAGACCAGGAAGAGCCCGCCAAAGAGAAACAGCTCAGTAAACAGAAATATCCACATTCCCAGTTTACCGGTTTCACTGTCAATATGTTCTGTATGTGTCGGATGTACAGTCATGGGTGACTACTGGTTTGTTTTTTCCTTGCTTCCGAAGAAATACGGCCTCGATGTTATCTCAGGTATCTCATCAAAGTTCTCATGGGGCGGCGGAGAGGGTATCTTCCACTCGAGTGTGACGCCATGCCACGGATTGGCCGGCGCTTTTTCACCACGCCTCCCGGCCCTGATGAAATTGTACAGCATCAGCAACAGCCCTGCAATCAGAATGAATGCCCCGATGGTGGATAAGAAATGGCCTGTATGGAACTGTGGCAGATAGTCGTATGAACGCCTCGGCATACCCTGGATCCCGATAATGAAATGTGGGAAGTAAAGCAGGTTGAATCCGACGAAGTTGAATCCCCATGCAATGTTCGCCACCCGGTTGTTGTACATCTTCCCGAACATCTTCGGGTACCAGTAGTGCATGCCGGCAAAGAAGGCGAAACCCATCCCCCCGAAAATTATGTAATGAAAGTGTGCCACCACAAACGCTGTATCATGAGTCTGTACGTTGGTGGCCAGGGAACCGAGCACCAGGCCGGTGAAACCGCCGATCATGAACAGGAAGATGAACGAGATGGCATAGAGCAGGGGAGGCTTGAGATCAATCGAACCTCCATACATTGTTGATATCCAGTTGAATACCTTTATTGCACTGGGCACCGCCACGATAAACGTAAGGAACGAGAAAAACCACCTTGCATAATAGCTCATCCCTGAGGTGAACATATGGTGACCCCAGACGAAATAGCCTACAAAGGCAATAGCAAGACTGGAAACCACTATTGCCCCGTATCCGAATACCGGCTTCTGGCTGAATGTCGGAAAAATCTCCGTGACCACACCCATGGCGGGAAGGATCATGATATATACTGCCGGGTGGGAATAGATCCAGAAGAGATGCTGGAACAGCACGGGGTCACCTCCCAGCGCCGGATCAAAGAACCCGATGTTCAGCACCCTCTCGGCTATCACCATCAGCAGCGTGATACCCACAATCGGTGTCGCAAGTACCTGTATCCATGCCGTTGCATAAAGAGCCCACGGAAAGAGCGGCATCCTGAACCACTTCATCCCCGGCGCCCTCATCCGGTGAATGGTCACAATGAAGTTCAGACCCGTGAGAATTGACGAGAATCCCAGGATAAAAGCTGCTGTCAGTGCCCATATCACACTGGTGGCCGACTCCACGCTGTAGGGAACATAGAAGGTCCAGCCTGTATCCGGAGGACCGCTCCCCATGAACTGTGACATAACCCCCAGCACGGCTCCCGTTATATAGAGATACCATGAGAAGAGGTTCAGCTTCGGGAAGGCCACATCCCTGGCGCCTATCAGTATCGGCAGGAAAAAGTTCCCGAAGACTGCAGCCAGGCCGGGAATCACAATCACGAAGATCATGATGATTCCGTGAATGGTGAAGAGCCCGTTATACGTCTGTGGCTCCATGATGGTCTTTCCCGGGGCTATCAGCTCGATGCGCATAAGCAGCCCAAGGAAAGCTGCAACAAAGAAAAACACCACGATGGAATAGAGATAGAGCAGTCCGATCCGCTTGTGATCGGTGCTTAGCAGCCATCCTGCCAATCCCTTGTGTCTGCCCTGGTACTCCAGGTAACTCGGCTGTGTTTCATTTCCCATAAGAATCCCTCTTATTTTTTCCTTCTCCTGGCAAGGAGAATTATCATTATCAGAACAAGGAAGAAAATCGTAATAATACCCACTATTCTCGTTACCTGCAGGGTGTAGGTCTTGCTGGCCGGATTGTAAGCGAAACAGTACTCGAGGATCCGGTTGGCAGTCGGTCTGGCAATCCCCTTCTGAGCCTCAATCACTGCCATCTTTACGTCAAACGGCAAGTATGTAAGGCCGTACAGGTAACGGGTAATCTTGCCGGCGGGACTGACCACCGTTATCACCGAAGGATGCGCAAAATCAAGCCCCTGAGGAGTGTATTTGAATCCCGCAGCTGCCGTGATGGCGCTGATGTTCTCCTGAGTTCCCGTCAGGTAAATCCAGTCCTTCTGGTTCTCCTTGCTTATCCGCTGGACGAAGTTTTGTTTCTTTTCCTTTGCCTTCTCCGGAGTATCGCTGGTGTTGAAGCTGATGGTAATGATCTTGTAGTCAGTACCCAGGGTCATGTCCATTTTGCCTACCACATCGGCAATGCCGTCCATCAGGGGGCTGCAAAGGTTCGGGCAGTCGAAGTAGACGAAGCTCAATATGGTAGGCCGGTCGATGAGTGAGCGGAGTGTAACCTGCTCACTGTTTTCATTGTAAAACCAGAGGTCAAGCGGAATGGTATCGCCAAGATGTTCAATAACACCTACTTCCGGTTCGGGTTGTTTATACCCTGCTGTTTTTATCTCCTGTGCGCCTGCCGGCGAAAAGAGAAAAATAAAAAATGCCAGGGCGGCAACTTTAAATATCTTCATTTTTCAGCTTTTTTTGTTTCTTCTTCAGCGCAGTATCCTGCAATCATAAGGGAGCCTCCCATAAGCGAAATATCCTTTAGCAGGGCAATCATTATGGGAACCCTGTCAGTGCCGTCAAACAGATGAGGCAAGTGAATTGTAAGAATGAATATCAGCAGCAGCCCTGCAAGTATCAGTGTGGAAAGCCTGATAAATTTCTTTGTGATGATGCTGATGCTTACGATAATCATCACCAGTCCCGTAAGAATTATTGTATATCCGCCAAGCGGAATGAACGAGGTGAGCATACCCAGGTAGTAATCCATCATAAGGAGATGGTTTATCCCGAACACAGCAAATGGCAGCGCGAACAGGATACGTCCGATTGGGGCCAGGTTCTTCATATCTGTCAGTTTTTGGTTGGTTCTGTTTGTCCGTGTGAAGCGGAAATGTTCTCACTGAGAGCAGTGCCCACAGTAAAGATGTCGCGGAGTTTGAACATCACGAGAACGATGAATCCCCAGACTGCCAGTACTCCCAGTCCGTATGCCAGGATAATCCAGACCGGGGCCTTCCTGACAGTGTTCCACATGGCTCTATTGGCAGTGAGGCTTACCGGGATAACCGGCATTCCTGCCATCAGCACCGTGTCCTTCGAGACACTCCCGAAAGTCGCTTCGTCAGTGAACATGGCACTGAAACCTATGTTTCCAGCGGTATCTCCACGTAAACCTTCCGGAACACTGAAGGTGGCCACACCGTTGACGTCAGTTGTTTTTTCCTCATCCACAGCCATCTTCCCGAAATACCTTGCGGCCAGCAGTCGCACCCCGGCTCCGGTAACGGGAACAGTTCCGGTTTCGCTTGTGGCAGAGGCAATTACCAGGACCTGTTTTGTCGCTTCATCGTAAGCCAGCTTCATGCTGATAATTGCACCCGGGTATGCAGAGGAGGTTATCACCTGCATTACCTTCTGAACGTAGCTGCGGTTGAAGCTTCGTATAAAGGAGACCACCTTCCATATTTCATCGGTGGTCAGCACGCTCCGGAATGATGGCATCTGCCCGCGTCCGGCGGATACCTTGTGAAAGATCTCACCGTCACTGTTCCTCTGAATTTTTTCGGTGGCAGGGTCACCGGGAGGCGGCTGAAGCGCAATGAAGTTGTTCCTTCCGGGATCACCGTGGCATGAATGACAATTGACCTGGTATAATTTCTCTCCCTCTTTCCTCGTATCATCCGTGAACGGGAATGTGCTGAGTCTCCCTTTCCTGTCATCGGGAACCACCCAGTCCTGCCCCCGGGCAAACGAAGGGAGCAGCATGAGGCATATTATCACTCCTGTTGTATATTTCATATCAACTCAGCGTTTTCTGTTATTGGATAATTCTTTCTGCATCCTCTTTCTCTTCCGCCATCTCCCATATCGGTATCACCGGGAAGAGCTTGGAGAGGATTGTGATTATAATCAGCACCAGCACAATTGAGGCTACGGTTACTGCGGTCTCAATGAGAGTGGGGCTGTAAACCATCCACTCAACCGGAACATTCTGTACCGGAAGGTTAGGATGAGCCTGCGGCGGAACCACAATGATGTACCTTTTGAACCATGAAGCACAAAGCACGAACAGGGAGATTATCATCATCGGCAGGGGTTTCCGCATCTGCCTGAAGAGCAGCAATAAAATGGGAATCACCAGCCCGATCAGCTGGATGCCCCAGAAAAGCATGGCATAATGGCCTGTAAACAGCTCCCTCAGGTGTATGGCATCACCCGTCTTCAGCTTGTACGCCGGCACAAGGAACTCATTCAGATTAAAATAAAGGTAAACTATTGCAACCAGGATCATTACCCTTCCCATTCTCTCAAAAACCCTGGCATTCAAATACTTTTCCAACTTGTAGTTCACCCTGAAGAAGTACATGGCAATAATAACGGCTGCTGCTCCGGATACAAATGCCCCTGAGATGAAATATGGCCCGAAGATGGTGCTGTCCCACCCGGTACGTGGCGTCACCGCAAACAGCCATGAGGTAACAGTGTGGATTGCAAAGGCTGTCGGAATGATCAGTATGAGAAGTATCCTCACTGCCTGGCCCAGTATCCTGTATTGCACTTCATGATGCATCCACCTGAATGACAGTAACTCGTAAGCCCTGATGAGGAATTTCGGTCTCCCCTCAAGCCGGTCCTTCGCAATGGCCAGATCAGGAATCATCGGAAAGAACCATAGCAGCATGCTTAGCACGAAGTAGGTGGTGACCACAGTCACATCCCAGAGTATGGGCGATTGCACCCTGCCGAACAGGAAAACATAGGGAAGCCTGTCAGGACGGCCCATGTCGGAGATTATGACAAGTCCCGCCACTGCGGCGAAGGCAATGGCTATTATCTCGGCTATGCGCGAAATGGGTTTCACCCAGTTGTAGCCTATCAGTCCAAGCACAGAGCTGATCAGCATACCGCAAAGACTGGTGGCCACGAAAAATACAAAGTTGGCGATGTACATCCCCCAGCTTGTGAAATCACGAAGACCGGTAACACCCAGTCCCTTGCGGAGCTGTATTATATAGGCAAAAAGACAGGCGGCCAGCAATGTGAAAAGGAAAGTCATCCACAGCAGGAAACCGGCATTGATCCGGACACTTTTCAGGATGTCAGAGGCCAGGGAATCAATCTTTCCCTTCTCATGCGGGGTATTGAAGCGTATCTCATCCATGGTGAAGCCGGTTTATGCTTTTTCCTGCTTATACTCTCTTTTTTCTCCCTGCTCAAACTCAAAGATCCTGTTCTTGGGAGGGAGATAATAAACCCTGGGCTGGGTCCCCAGTTCAGGCATCAGCCTGTAACCGCCATTCTTCTCGATGAGTTCGCTGAAGCGAACCGTCTCCTTCGTTGTGCCGTTGGTGACGGCATCCTCGTTCTCGTCGCCGAAGTAGAAGACACCGTTGGGACAGGCGGAGACGCAATACGGGAGCATTCCTTCCCTCAGTCTGTCAGCACTGAAGAGACATTTGCTGATAGTACCCTTCTTCTGCGGAACATTCAGCTCAACATCGTATTCTTTATTGCCGTCTTCCTCATGTTTCGAAGGCTCCTGCCAGTGGAATATCCTTGCTGAATAGGGGCATGCTGCCATGCAGAACCGGCAGCCGATGCACCTATCGTTGTCAATGAGTACAATGCCGTCCTGCCTCTTGAAGGTGGCATCCACCGGGCATACCGACACACACGGCGGATTGTCGCAGTGCTGGCACGGCTTGGGCATAAAAAATGCAGGAGTGTTTACAGACTCCTGCATCACAAGAGTGTTTATATGATATTCATATGGTCTCAGGTGATGGGCGCTCTGGCATGCCTCAACGCACTTTCTGGCATTGCGGCACTTTGAAAGGTCAATTACCATCACCCACCTCTTCCCGGCTATGCCCTCCCTGCCACGGCTCTGAAGCATCCTGAGGTCAGGCTTGAAATCGCGCATCTGTTCAACAGGTATCTCCACAAGGCGGTTGTCTTCGGTGAGTACCTTGACGTAACCTTCCCGGTGCTTGGCCTTCTCGAAGCGATGGCCTGAGTAAATCGCTGCTCCTCCCGTGACGGTAACCGCTCCCGCCAGCGTGAGCTTCCTGAGAAAATCACGCCTGGAGTTTTCAATTACCCTGTCAAGGTCATTGCTGCGATTACCCTCTTCCTTCTTGTCTCTGGACATTGGTAATCAGCTTGATGTTTAAGAGATTTGTCTGCAATGGAATCTTATTCCTTCTCTCCGTCGGCAACTGCGCTGATCTTCAGTGCTTTATATCCGGCGCCATTCACTGCCTCCTTAAGCATTGCCGTGTCAGCTTTTCCCGGTTCGAATTCAATGACTGCCTTGCCGTCAGTATGTGAGGCGGTGACCGACTTCACCCCGGGAACTTTTTCCAGGCTGGTGCATATGGTGTTTTCACACCCGGTGCATGTCATCCCTTCTATCGACAGGCTTACAGTTGCTGTTTCCGCCACTGCCTCAGGCGCTTTCTTCGCCTCCGTGCCCTTCCCGCCGCCGCAGGACGCAAGAATGATCATCAGGCAAAGAAGCGCATTCAATACATGTTTTGTTCTGGTCATGGTGGTATTGGTTAGGTTACAAAATCTAAAATCAGGCTCTATAAATATATAAAAATTTTATACCGGCAAATTGTATCATATGAAATATCATCGATTCAACTGAATTATCATCATTAAAAAATGATGATCCGGATTGACCGGCCACGTTTTCTTCATCAAATCTTCATAATGGATAAAGTACATTTCAAAAGTGGTTAGCTGTTATGGTACCGGATTGAAGAGTTTCAGGTACCTGATTTATCTGATTCTTTCTTTCTTTCCATAAGTCCGTTTTAATGCAGCGAAGGCTGCCGGAGCCCCAACCGGCAGCCTTCCATATTTTATGCAGGCTGATGATCAGGATGCCCGGTGACGACTATTTGCCGAGCTTCATATTAAGATAGGTAAAGATCAGCGCTTCCATCTCAGCCTCCTGGGCGTTGGTCGATGCTGCACCGTGACCACCCTCTATGGTCTCATGATAAAGAACAGGATGTCCCATTTCAATCATTTTTGCCGCCATCTTGCGCGCATGTCCCGGATGTACCCGGTCATCCCTCGTGGAGGTGACGAAAAGCGGAGTGGGATACTTTGCATCCGTCTTAAGATTCTGGTATGGAGAGTATTTGCTGATGAACTCCCAGTCAGCCGGCACGTCAGGATTGCCGTATTCGTCCATCCAGCTTGCGCCGGCTAGCAGCTTGTTATAACGCTTCATGTCAAGTAGCGGAGCCCCGATGACAACCGCATTCCAGAGATCGGGCCGCTGCGTCATGGCCACGCCTGCCAGCAATCCGCCGTTGCTCCAGCCGTAGAAACCCATCCTCTCTGCCGAGGTGATCTTTCTCGAGATAAGATCCTCTGCCACGGCAAACAGATCATCATAGGCATTCTGCCTCTTCTCCTTCAGAGCCGAATGGTGCCATTCAGGGCCAAACTCACCTCCGCCACGTATATTGGCAATGACATAAACACCACCCTTTTCAATCCAGCCGATACCGGTGATGGAACTGTAGCCCGGACGGGTGGCGGAGTTGAAACCGCCGTAGGCATAAACAAGGGTCGGATTGCTGCAGTCAGGGGCCATCTCTGCCGGGTATACAATGAAATACGGAATCTTCGTCCCATCCTTTGATGCTACTTCATACTGGTCAACTTTCACACCTGTGGCATTGAAATAATCCTTCTGCTTCCTGATCGGCCTGATCAGCTTCCCGTCTCCATAATACAGGGTTGAGGGAGTGACCGGATTGCTGAAGGCGAAGAAGTAGTCATTTGACCTGTCATCCGAACCGGCAAGGCCTACAGTGCCGAATTCCGGCACCGGGACTGCCTCTGTGACCCAGCTGTCACCGGAAGGACGCATGATCCACAGCTTTCCCTGGACGTTTTCCATCGTTGCTATCACGATGAAATCACGGGTTGACATTACGCCGGCAAGACTCTCCCTCTCCCCGGGCTCGTAAAGTGTTTTTACCACAGCCGTACCTGAGAGGAACGATGGGATATCAAAACTGACCAGCGTACCCTTCTTATATGTCATTCCGCTGAGAGTCCAGTCAGACTGCAGGTATAGCAGCATCGCCTCCCTGAACATTCCCCTTGTCTCAACATCCTTCGGGATGTCAAGTGCCTTCATACCCTCAGGGGTAAGAAGATAAGCCGACGACTCATAGAAACCGACATTCTCATTCAGAAAAACATACTGCTTTCCGTTAACCTCTCCGCCGTTGACAAAAATACCCATGTTGGCGGTATCAGTCCTGTGCATGATGACTGCATTTGCCGGATCCTCGCCTCTCTTCCACAGTTTGGCTACTGCCGGGTAACCCGACGAGGTCATCGTACCCGGACCATAGTTGGTGGCAACCAGGATATGGTCCCTGTCGACCCAGGCTGCGCTTCCCTTGCTTTCCGGTATGGAGAATCCTCCCCCGACAAACTTCTTTGCCACAGCATCAAATTCACGGATGTAACTCTCATCCTTTCCGCCGTCAGAGAGCCAGAGCAGACAGTAACGGTTTTCCGGCCCGAGCCATGAGGCTCCGCCGAAGACCCACTTTTTCCCTTCTTCCGCTGAAAGCAGGTCCAGATCGAGCACCGTCTCCCACACATCCTTTCCTGCAAGGTAATCCTGCTTAGACATCCTTCTCCACAGACCTCTCTCATTCTTTTCGTCCTGCCAGAGGTTATAGCTCATCTCTCCTGTAATGCCGGGGTAGATAATCCTGTCCCTGTCATTCAGCACCCCGAGGAACCTCTCACGCAGCTCCGTGAATTCCGGTCTCACCGTCAGAACCTCATCAGAGAGTCTGTTCTGTTCACGGGCCCAGTCAAGGGACTTTTCCGCATCAACTTCCTCAAGCCACAGCCAGGGGTCAGTGGCCTCTGCACTTTTGCTCTTTTTATCTCCGCAGCCGGGTAAAATCAGTAATAGCATAATCAATGCCGTCAGGTTAGTTAACTGTTTCATCTTTTGAATATTTGCGACTTCTTATTAATACGTTTATTGTTGCAGCTATGATGAGTGCTTCCCCGATAATAAAGAGAGTCCATTTGTAATGATCAGGAACATAAGTTGTTATCATCACAGCCAGCCGTTCTCCTGCCTCCGGCGACTCCTTTGCGCTGAGGGCCCCGCTCTCAAACAGCAGGCGCGAATAGTCAACGAGGTAAGTATAGAGAATTACCACCGCGCCACTGACTATCAGTACCCAGTCTGAGAGACCCGGCCTGATGTAAAATCCTTTTTCCTGTCTCCCTATGAAAAGCAGCGCCATCATGATCATTGTCAGTGAATTGATCACCGGCGCCAGCACCGGCCCCAGCCATGAAACAGGTATCAGGAAGAGGAGATCCCATGTCATGAGTGTCTCAGGCCAGCCCAGAAAAATCCTGAGCGCTGCATAATAGACTATATCCCAAATACCAAATGCAAACAGGGCATAAAAAAGCCTCTGCAAACCGTTGCGGCCGGCAATGATGCCTATGCCGGCCAGCATTACCAGGGTGGTAATCTCCCTGATCCATTCAGCGGTCACCAGGTCGGCCGACATGAGACGCAGTGGAAAAGAGAATCCGTCAGGATAGTACAGTTTCCTGAGATAGACTACTACAATTGCTTCCAGGAAGCCCATAGAAATGGCAAAGATTGCTATCCAGAGAAAACGTCCTTTCCAGTTTAAATATGATCCTTTCATGGCATTCCGGTTTGATACGGCAAATTACAAAATATAAGGGAGAACTGCTTTCCTTCCTGTCGGGTAATCGGAGAAATGGCTCCTGTACCACCTGTGATGAGACAATGCCCTCGGCACCAGGTTGCTGAAGGTCCAGAGAAAGAATGAAAGTGCCGGCAGCGACCAGCACAGTAGGGCATACCCTCCCCACTCCACAATCTCGCCATACAGGTTGGGACATGAGATCCTCTCAAACAAACCGCCCCGGGGGATCTGGTACCCGTCGCCGCTCTTTTTTCTGAGGTGGATAAGCCTGTTGTCGGAGGTCATATTTATCGCCATTCCCGCAATGAATATCAGAAGCCCTGTCAGGAACCGCGGATCGGTAAGCCAGGCATCAGTGTAGTGGGTCTGGAGGGAGCCTGCAAAGTATCCAAGGAAGCCGGCGTTGACAAAATTGAAAAGGACTGCCATTATTGCAACCACCAGTGGCATCTGCTTTCCACGGGTTCTGATTCTCAGAGGATATACTATGGCCCTGTTGGTGTAGTGTAACAGGTAGAGGCCTGTTATAATCCATACTGTCAACGTTTTGGGTCCAATGCCTGCGATGACCAGTGACAGGTAAATGACCGGTCCGGGGATCTCCATCAGGAACCACCCCATGCGGTCAGGAATTGTCACACCCCATGTGTTCTTCGAGTGCCGGCCGAACGGCGCCGTGATAAAAAGCAGAACAATAAAAATGACCACGGCAACTGAGATCCACAGCCAGACGAGGAGATCGAAGAGAGTCTTTTCCATAGCATAAATATTCCCCGCTGCCAGGTCCGGCTGTTTTATGTCCATCCTCCTGCAGCGCAGTGTAAAAATAATAATCATTTTAAAACCATGATATCCGCGCTCTCCAGGCGTTGCCGCTGAAGGAAAGATTGAGTAATTTGGCGCTTCCCTCCACCAGGGGTGCAGGGTTTCATACTATGCCGGAGGCTGAATATGTTTTCACCCAGAACTGCAGCGCTTATGACAGCTTTGCTCACTTGCATGGCCGCATCAGCGCAGTATACTATTGGTCATGCCAGGATGGAACTCAGGGATGAATCCCGGGGAAACAGGAGGGTGAAATTCGAGGCTTACTACCCTGTGACCGCTCAGGCGGGGAGCGCTGCGCCCTCCGGAATGACAGGCTGCAAGTTTCCGGTTATCTGCTTTGCTCACGGATACCAGCACCCGGGAGACCAGTACGGCAACCTGGTGAATATTCTGGTGCCGGCTGGTTATGTAATGCTCAGCCTGACAACTTTTGAAGGCCCGCTGCCGTCTCACATAGGCTACGCCGATGAGGTCAGGTTTCTTGCGGCATCAGTGGCCGGACTGGGCAATGATCCTGCTTCACCTTTATACGGGATTGCAGATACCATATGCTGCCTTATGGGGCACAGCATGGGTGGAGGCGCCATGTTTCACGCCGCCGCCGGCAACGCTGATGCTGATGCCGTGATTGCACTTACACCTTATCAGATCAGGCCTTCCGCCATCGAAGCTGCTTCCCTCGTAATGGTCCCTACACTGATTTTTTCCGGCACGAGCGATTGCATAACCTCTCCTGAAAAGAATCACCAGCCGATGTATGAGCGGTCGGGTGCGGAAAACAAGACTTATATCTCGATAATCAATGGTTCACATTGCGGCATGGGCGACAGCCGCAAATGCTTCACTGCCGAGAGACTTGCTGGCTGCAGGCAGGGACTGAATACTGAACAGCAGTCCGCCATTCTTGCAAGGTATATGGTCCCGTGGCTGGATTGCTTCCTTAAAGGGGAGAAGGAACAGGGAGCACTTTTCAACCAAACCCTGGCTTCAGACTCAGCGGTTAACTGGCTGCGCTCCCGCCCTCTTCCCGAACCGGAATGACTTTTGAATAATAAACCGTTACCTGGCTGTGCTCCAGGACACTGCCACTACACCAACTAACAGGGATACTCATTGTGGAAGTCATGCTGATTCCCGGGATCCGGCTGGTCAGAATGCAATTCTGATACCAGAATGCAGAGTTCCCTGCTGCAACGCTGAGGTTAATTCGATAACGGCGGGTCTTATATCACGAAAGATGAAATACATCACAATGTCGAACACCAGGAGGAAACCGCCCTGTAGTATCACTGCGTTGCCGTAGCCTTTAAGCAGATCACCTCTCCTCTCCGAACCAGTACCGAGGTGCCTCATCAGAATCCCCGCACCCATATATGCCACATCAAGACCTGAGTTTATCAGAAAAAGCCTTTCCGTTTTGAGATGCTTCGTCATGATCTCACCATCGCCAAGGGATAGCAGGTCAGTGCTGTAGTTGCTGTACAGAGCAAATCCTGCAATTGACAGGTTGACAATATTCCAGAACAGGTTCATCTGACTGAAATACTTTTTTTCTCCCTCAAATGCAGCCCATCCGTAAGCACCCGCCGCCATATTTGCCAGTGCCCAGCCTCCCAGAACATACATCCCTGCATTATTGGCAGCAAGGCTGACTTCTCCGAATGCACGGCTACCGTCCTGAGCCACCACCACAACAACAGTCATTAGCATCAGTATTGTAACAACAATCCTCTTTTCTGCCTTCATTAGTGTTCCCTTTTGATGCTTAAAACCATTTTAAACATATATTGTTTAACATTACCCGCACAGGCAAGGTAAATCCTGTTTTTCCTATTTTTGTCCAATATACCAATATTCATGAAAGCCAAATTTGAAGTCCGTTTCAGTAAAATCATTTATGTACTGGTTTCGGTGACAGTCGCTGCCTTATCGGGCTGCTCCGGAGAAAATTCATCCGGGAGCCCCTCAGACCAGAAGGTAATTCTATATGCTGAATTCATGCATGAAGTCAACAGTTTCTCTCCTGTAATAACTAAAGAAGTCAACTTCAAATCTGACCACCTTTTTTACGGCGAGGATGTCTCCGCTTCGGCAGTTAAAGAGGACAAACAACTGGCAGGCTTCCTTTCCGCAGTTGAGAAAAGCGGCAGAGGCAGGATCAGGGCAATACCCGTACTCCAGGCTAAATCAATGTCTGGCGGACCGGTAGACAGCCTTTTCTACAGGAAAATAAAAAACCTCATCATTGATGCGGTTACCGGGCAGGAGAAGGTTGATGGTATCTACCTCTCGCTTCACGGCGCAATGGGAGTGCAGGGGATGTTTGACCCGGAAGGTGACCTGATCAGTTCATTAAGGGATACGCTTGGCACGGATGTGAAAATTGCGGTAACCTTTGACCTCCATGCCAATGTCACCCGGCGCAGGGCTGAGAACGCAGACATAATTGTCGGATACCATACAAATCCCCACCGTGACCATTTCAAGACAGCCTTTAAGGCAGGTGATCTCCTGATAAGAACTGTTATGGGTGAAATTGAACCGGTTATGGTGGTAAACAAGATGAAGCTCCTCAAGGGAGGAGGCATCAATGTCGATTTCCTTCCCCCGTTCAACAAGATATTTTCTGCAATGAAAAAGATGGAGAAACAGGAAGATGTTCTTTCCGTCTCATTCTTCCCGGTCCATATCTGGATAGATGATCCTGAGCTGGGTTACAGTACAATCGCAATCACAAACGACAAGGCTGACCTGTCACGGGAACTGGCCGATGAAATCTCGGAGATGGCCTGGGCAGTGCGGGATGTGCCGCAGCCTGAAGGAAACAGCCCCGGAGAGGCGGTCGCAATTGCACAACAGAAGAAGGTTGCACGGGCACTTGGGACACTTGTCTTCTGCGATGTCTCCGATGCCGTAGGTACCGGAACCCCCGGAGAAAGCACCTGGATACTGAAAGCCCTTGTGGAGAAGGGCAGTGAGCTGACCTCATATATCGCCCTGCGCGATGAGGCTGCCGCACTCGAAGCATGGAACAGCAATATCGGCGATGAGGTGACACTGACAGTGGGAGGGAAGATAGACACCGTCTATAACCAGCCCTTCACATACAACGGTGTTGTGACCCTCAAGCAGGAGACTTCATTCGGAAAGACACTCATAGTGAAACAAAACGGCATACACCTTATTATCTCTGAACTGCCGATGGCATCAAGAACGCCGGCCGACTTCAAAGACCTTGGGCTCTCAATCTGGAAAGCCGATATCGTGGTTGTGAAGAACCTATTCCCGTTCAGGTACAACTACCTCCTTTACAACAGGAAGACTGTCAATGTGATATCACCCGGACTGAGCAACACTGATCCGTTCGCACTAAACTATGTGCATATCCCAAGACCGATCTATCCGCTTGACAGGATTGACACCTGGAGATAGGTTATTTGGATTTCTCCCGGACACAACCGAAATCAATAAAAATCAAATAGAATGAAAAAACTCACCGGCCTTTTATTACTTATGCTGATTGCAGTAGCATCAACAGCACAAAACAAAATCGTATGTAATGACTGGAGAATCTCCGGCGTTGACCAGCTCTTTCTGCCGTTCTTCGCTGATCAGCCATCGGTTGACGGGAAAAAATTTGATACGGCAGCCCTTCTCGAGAATGTACAGGCTGATGATGCAGACCTAAAATCATGGCCCGTTGTAACCCTGCCAGACGACAGCCTTCTCACTTCAGTCAACAGGGACAACCAGCTTGTCCTGATGGCCGGTTTCATCAGCAGCGACCGGTGGACCAAAGCTTCGGTTAATATTTCAACCAATGCAGTCTTTGAGCTCAGCCTCAACGGTAAAAAGGTGAAATCGCAGGGCAAACCTTCGGACAAGCCAGTTAAGATTGACCTGACACTGGGAACAGGAATTCATGAGGTAGGGCTGAAGCTCATCAGCACGGAAAAAACACTCAGGTTCGCCGCTGACGTATCAGCAGCAAACGATTCGGCAGTGCTGTCATGGAGCACGAACCCCGCCCGGACACTTACAATCAACGATATCCTTGAAGGAGTAAGCATATCAGGAGCAAGACTTTCTCCTTCAGGCAAATATGTTCTAATCCAGACAACCGAGATTTTGCCGGGCAGCGGGAAACCCCAGAGCTCATTACAGGTTTATGATATGGAGCTGAACAAAAACCTCTTCGCTCTGCGAAACAATGCCCTCCGTGCCGACTGGATGCCAAAATCCGACCGCTTTTATTACCAGATTGACAGGGAGGGGACGAGTGATGTGATAGTGTATGACATGAAGACCGGTACGGAGAGCGTTGCCGCATCCGGCCTGAAATCGCCCGGCCGCATTGTCTGGTCACCGGCAGAAGATTATTTTGTGTACTCACGGAATGAGGAGGCTGAGAAAACAGGTGATCTGAAACGGGTTTTTGACAATGAGGACCGTATTCCCGGAACTCGCAACCGGAGCTATCTGTATATCTATAACTCTGCCACGAAGGTGTCACAGCCTATTACCGCCGGATCAGGTTCAGCAACGCTGCACGCAATCAGCCCTGACGGCCGGCGGATTCTCTTCTCCGTTTCACGACAGGACTACAGCGAGGTTCCTTTCTCAAAACAGACTCTCTATGAACTGGAAATCAGTACAATGCGCCTTGATACAATCTGGATTGACAAGCTGTACGGCGGTTCATGCCAGTACTCACCTGACGGTACGCAACTGCTCGTATCGGGCGGACCGGAGACTTTCGGCAGCCTGGGGGTGAAGGTTAGCGACGGCCGGATTCCAAACAGCTATGATACACAGCTTTATCTCTTTGACCTTAAGACCAGAAAAGCCGAGCCTCTGACACGCAATTTTGACCCGGCAGCCGGGACTGCACGCTGGGCCCCGGACGGCAAGATATATCTTACTGCCACGGAACGCGACTACGTGAACCTCTACAGGCTTGACCCGAAAAGGAGGAACTTTACAAAAATCGATGTGCCGGTGGAGGTCATCACTTCCGTTGACTATGCGGAAAAAAGTAATGTTGCTTTACTCCGCGGAACAGGCATCAGCACTCCGGTAAAACTTTATGCAATTGACCTCTCAACCGGGAAATCATCCTTGCTCTCTGATCCGGGTGCAGACCAGCTGGCATATGTGCTGAAAGGGCGGACTGAAGAATGGAATTTCAAAAGCTCCAGGGGAATAACCATCTATGGAAGGGTATACTACCCGGTAAATTATGACCCGGCCAAAAAGTACCCCGTGATTGTAAACTTCTATGGCGGGACAACTCCCACCGACAGGTCTTTCGGGGGACGTTATCCAAAGGAAGTATGGGCTGCCGAGGGGTATATGGTTTATGTCCTGCAGCCCTCGGGATCGACAGGATTCGGGCAGGATTTCTCAGCCCTGCACGTAAACGGCTGGGGGCGCGAGGCAATTGATGACATAATTGAAGGTACAAAGAAGTTCCTGGCAGCGTTCCCCTCTGCCGATGCTGCAAATGTCGGATGTGTCGGCGCTTCATATGGAGGATTCACCACTATGATGCTGCAGACCCGTACTGATATCTTCCGGACTGCAATTGCCCATGCCGGCATCAGTGACATTACAAGCTACTGGGGTGAAGGATACTGGGGTTATTCCTACAGTTCGGGTGCCACCAAGGGAAGCTATCCCTGGAACAGGCGCGATATTTACGTCGATAACAGCCCGTTATTCAACGCTGACAAATTCAGTAACTCAATACTGCTCCTCCACGGAACGGCTGACACAAACGTGCCGGTAGGTGAGAGCCTGCAGTACTATGCAGCCCTGAAAATCCTGGGCAAGGATGTGGAGATGGTCCTCGTCAGTGGCGAAAACCATCATATTCTTGACTATAAAAAGCGTATTGAATGGCATAACACAATCATGTCATGGTTTGACATGAAACTCAGGAACCGGCCTCAGCACTGGAACGAGATGTACCCTGACAAGAATCTCTGACTGTTAACCATCCGCGCTTCCTGCGGGCTCACATAATGAAGGGGATGAGCCTCTTCGTCTCTTTCATGTATTCAGTGTACTTCTCTCCAAAGTACGCCTGACACTCTTTCTCGTCCCGGCGGGCAGTGAGATACAGCAGCCATGAAGCCAGAAATGCTACTGGCAGCAGATACCAGAGCGGCTGCTTGAACCATATGCCCCAGGTAAGAAACAGCAGAGATGAATACATCGGATGCCTGATGTACCTGTATATTCCTGAGGTGACCATTTCGGTGGTCTGCTCGAACCTGAACAGCTTCTCGTCGACCCTGACAACACCAGGCTTCCTGGCGCGCCTTATCCGCACCACCGACTCAATCAAGAACCACAGCGAGACGATAAGCAACAGCCAGGATACTATCTGCCTGGCTGAGAATGGCTCCTTAAACCATGCAGTGTAATTAAACACAAAAAGAATAATAATGCATTCCCAGCTGAAGAACCTCGTGAATCCGTGGCTGTGCGGCTCAAAGAGGCTCTGCTTTGAGAAGAAGATAACCGGCAGGCTGAGGGCGATGAAGAAAATTACTCTATCCATTTCAGGTTGCTGTCAAATTTGTATACAATACCCTTTTCCGTTTCCATGGAGTTAATATTTCCGCGATAGGCGAGGTTCAGGGGCGCACCTGAAAGTGACTTCACCGTGATCTTCTCAGCAACACCGCCGAGCCACTCTATACCGATCTCGAAATTGCCCCTGGCCTTCAGTCCTGACACTTCTCCTTCAGTCCATGCCTTTGGCAGTGCAGGGAGTATCTGCACCACCCCGTTCTGGCTCTGCAGAAGCATCTCGGCAATACCGGCGGTCCCGCCGAAATTGCCATCGATCTGGAAAGGGGGGTGGTTATCAAACAGGTTCGGCAAAGTCGATTTCTCAAGCAACTGCCTGAGATGTTTGTACGCCTCATCGCCGTCAAGAAGTCTTGCGTAGAAGTTGATTATCCATGCCCTGCTCCACCCGGTATGTCCTCCGCCGTTTTCAAGACGTCGCTCAAGCGTGCGGCGCGCAGCAGCATACAGCTCCGGAGTCTCCGGGGTAATCTGCGCCCCGGGATGCAGGGCAAAGAGATGCGACATGTGCCTGTGCCCCGGCTCGGCCTCCTTAAACTCCTCAATCCACTCCATGATTGTACCGTTCGATGTTACCCTGTCGGGAGGGACCCTGTCAAGAATGAATTGCATGGAGTCAGCCCACTCCCGGTCAACACCAAGGATTGCAGAAGCCTTCCGGCAGTTGCCGAGAACCTCGCGGATGATCTGGTTGTCCATCGACGGAGCGTAGGTCAGCTTGAACTCCTTTCCCGAAACGGGATCAATGTAACTGTTCTCAGGCGAGTAGGAGGGAACCGTTACAAGACGGCCCTGGCTGTCAGGAACCAGGAATGTCCCTATGAAATCCGCAGCACCCTTCATGACAGGATAAGCATGCTCCCTGAGATAAGCAGTATCATTTGTAAATTCATAGTGTTCCCATAGCGGAAGGGTCATCCATGCTCCCCCCAGGGGAAACATCCCCCAGTATACACCGTCAAGCACCGCAGTCTTGCCGAAGACATCCGTTGTGTGATGCAAAGTCCACCCCTTCGCACCGTATGTATCACGTGCAGTGACACTTCCCGGACCGGTTAATTTCTCCATGAAACGTATCAACGGACCTGCAGTTTCGGTCAGATTACACACTTCAGCCGGCCAGTAGTTCATCTGAAGGTTGATGTTTGTGTGGTAATCCGAGTTCCAGGGGGCATTGATATCCTTGTTCCATATGCCCTGAAGATTGGCAGGCAGTTGCGCAGGATAACGTGATGATCCCATCAGCAGGTAACGCCCGTACTGAAAGTATGTGGCAATCAGCCCGGGATCATCACCACCGGCCTGAAATCTCCTCAGACGTTCATCAGTGGGGAGCTCATTCAGTGCAGGATCGCCGCCCAGCGAGAGCTTCACCCTGTTGAACATGGATGAGTGCTCTGTTTTATGCCCGTTACGTATCCGGCTCATCGATGTCCATGATGCCTTGCTGATTGCCTCAGTGCATATCTTTCGCGGGTCAATCGCCCGGTCAAAGTTGAGATAATCAATATTGTAGTCAGTGCGGGCATTGAAGAAGAGCGTGATCTCCTTGCCTCCGGAATAGCCAAGGCTGTTTTCTTCCGGGGTCAGGATACCGTCACAGTTTGTTATTATCAGTGATGCATAAAATTTCATGTGCTCACCTGCCGGTCCTCTCTCAGGGTCAACCAGGTCAACAACCTGCCCCTCCATGTCAATCCTGTTCTCAGTAACTGTTATCTCAGCATCCCGGGGCCTGGTCATCATGATCTGCATATCAAGCCCACCCTCTTCCTGCGACTTCATTGTGATTACAATCAGATCCTCGTGGGCAGGAACGAAGACTTCATACTCAACTTTTTTCCCATTTCTTTTAAAGCTGACGGAAGCAATACCGGTCGAAAGATTCAGTTCCCGGCGGTAATCAGTCACAGTGGCTGCAGTGTCTGCAAACCTGAAGAAAATGTCTCCCAGGGTCTGGTATGACCATGTTTTTCCCGGTATACCTGACAGATGTTCTTCAGCGAGTTCATAAGCCTCCGGAATATTTCCATCAAGGATCAGTTTCCTGATCCGTGGCAGATTCTCAAGCGCGCCTGGATTGTTGTTGGGTACCTTTACACCTCCCCAGAGCGACTCCTCATTCACCTGCAGATGCTCAACCGAGGGATCACCGTAGAGCATTCCCCCCAGCCGTCCGTTCCCTACCGGAAGAGCCTCGGTCCACTCCGCGGCAGGTTTATCATACCATAGGAGGTTGTCTCCGGGAGATTTGTCAGGCATATCACAGCCGGTAGCTGTTAAAAGTGAAAGCAACAGGTACAGTATGTTTTTCTTCATCGGTTCTGAAATTATAACGCAGGTTTTTCAAACCTGATAACAAAGCCTCCGCCGGGCACTATCTGAACGGTTGCCATTCCTGACCCGTCAGGCACGACAGTATCCTGCGTGAATGACCGGAGTGTCTCACCCTCGGTAATGATAGTTCCTGAAATGCCCCCGGCAAAGGGTAGTTTCAGATTTAGCCCGAGAGTATCCTTCTGAGCATTCACACCTGCATAGTACCAGACATTCCCTGATCTCCTCGCGAGCACGATGTATCTTCCGGGATGACCGTCTATAAACATTGTCTCATCCCAGCTTACCGGGATCTCCTTCATCATCTCCCTGACATAGTCCGGAACGGTTGCCATCCCCTGAGGTGTCTCTGCATAATGCTGCACCCCTGAAAGGAAGAGCACGGCCAGCGCCAGCTCGGCCCCGTTGCCTGTCACCCTTTTATTATTATCATACTCGGTAAAACAGACCGGAGTGAAGTCCATCGGATCGAAGGCATTGCGGGTAAATGCGAGTGTTGTGGCTTTTGATGCTACCAGGTCAGCTGTCCCCTGGTCAAAGGTGGCATACTCAAATCCGCGTATCGCTTCCATCGAAACAAGATTCGGCCATGTACGGTGCAGGCCGCGCGGCAGGGTAGATCCGTGACAATTCACAACCAGTTTATGCCTGTATGCATCGGCAAGGATATCCTGGTAATAATCCATCATCGACTGTCCGTCACCGCCAAAAAAGTCGACCTTGATTCCTTTTATCCCAAGACTCTCCAGCCTGCTGAATTCCTCTTCCCTGGATTCATGAGTCAGCAACCTGTCCTTCGGGTGATATGTAACTGTATTCCAGTCGCCTGCTGAGTTGTACCACAAGATCAGGCCTACCTTTTTTGCCTGTGCCAGCTTCGCCAGCTCCTCTATCCTGTCCCAGCCGATTGTCTGATCCCAGTTGACGTCTATAAGGCAATATTCCCATCCCATCTCAGCAGCGTAGGCAATGAAACGTTTCTGCTCCTCATAGTTGACTGATCCGTCTTTCATCAGGGCCCAGCTCCATGCCGCCCTTCCGGGTTTGGCATAACTGAATTCACCTTCAGCTGGCGGAAGAGCGAGGTCAGTGCCATGGGTTGACTCTGCTATGGCACCGGGGGTGCTGCCCATCGTCACTATCCTCCAGGGTGTCTGCCATGGCAGCTTTGATTCCGGGAAAACGGAACCGCCTGTATAACCTTCAGTGGGCTCAGGGAAGGCAATCATCATTTCATTGGCTCCTTCTCCTTTTGCCAGGTGGCTGCCGCAGTAGTTCCTGTCAGGCCAGCTTTCCGTCAGGTTCACCCAGCAACCGCCCGATCTGTATAGTGCCGGGAAGACCCATCCGTTGGTGTCAGCAGCCACGTTGGCCAGCGGCACCTCCATCAGGTAGTTCTCTTCATAAGAGGGATTTGACTGATTCCAGCCCGTCTTTGCTTTGGCACGCGGCTGGATCCATGCCAGCGCACCCTCTGCAAAACCGAATGAGCTCTTTTCAGCTGTGATGTATTTAATCTCTTCAGACACACCGGGAAATTTATAGCAGAATGCCAACCCTTCATCCGAAACCTGGAAAATAATATCCATTGCCTCACCGGATGCACCTGAAAGGTGGACAGTGTACCTGAATGCATGGTAGGATGCATCCCTTTTTTTGCCGTGCAGCAGGGTATAATTCTCCTTAACCTCCTCCGGTCCTGTCACTGAATTCAGCCTCAGACCCGACGAAAAGCCGGCATCACTCCTGATAAGCCCGAGTTTGCCTTCAGTAATCACAGCCGTATCACGATATGTGACCGAATATACCGGTTGCCCGCCCTCGAGCAGGTTAAACGCCACCACTATCCTTCCATCAGGACTGGCCATGTCAACCGTTCCTGAAGTCGCGCAGCCTGAGGCGAGGGCAATCACCACGAGGGCTGCAATCCAAATCCTTTTCATTGAAAAACTATTTGAGTTTCTTTTGTTCTTCCAGTCTTTCCAGCCTGATTCCTTCCAGCGGTACGAAACTGTTGTCAGCCAGTTCTGCTATGCGGATATTGCTGCATATACCCCTGAACATTATCCTTATAGTATTCTCTACGTTCTCCCGGATGGGTTCCATGATCCATGAAAACTCTTCCGGCCCGCTCTCAAGCGAATGCTCTGTCTCCAGGCGAATTTCCTCCTTCAGCCTGTCGGCCTTCTCCGCCAGGTCATCACTGGTCATCCACCTCTTCGTCGTCAGGGGCAACTGCCTCCTGTACTCCAGCGTCTCGAAGAACTCCCACTCAAGCTTGCGATTGCCGAATGAAAGAAACCGCGGGTTGATATTGGCCACAATCAGCTCATCACTTTCAGGCATATACTTGAACCTGAGCTCCTTAAGATCAATGCCGTACTTGGCCTTGAGCGAGACACCCAGGCTTCCGATATGCCTGATCTCACGGTCATTCAGCATCTCCGTCCTGTTGACCGTCCGCTTGAACCTGGTGTCAATCTCGAAGAGATTCATCTCGAGGATGCTCTTTATCTGCGTGATCTGGAAATGCCGCTCCTTGAGGAACGCATTTTCCTCTATCAGCTTCTCATTCATCTTCGCCAGATCCTGATTCTTTTCCTGAAGGCCGGAGATGTTATCCTCGAACTTTGAGACCTTCACGTTCAGCTGGATCAACTGCTGTATCCCGAGGATAATCAGCCCGGCGGCAATGAATGCGGCGCCCCATATTACCAGCTTGTTTGCAAGCAGTATCACGGCCACCAGCAGTATTCCCGCAACCAGCAGGTAACGCTTTATTCCGGTCATTGTAAATATCGATTTCTTCATTTCATTGGGTTTTTACCGTTATGTGCCCTGTGCAGTCCGGTGAAGAAGGCACGGGCATTTATGCCAAGCGACTGGTTCCGGTAACCCCCCTCCTGAACCACAAGCGTCGGCAGCTTCATGCTGCCTATCATCTCCCCGTTTGCCGTGAAGTTGTTGTGTGTAAAACTCCATGTCCCTGTCGGATCACCTTTGGCGGGATCAAGACCAAGCGCAACTATCAGGTAATCAGTCTTAAATTTCTTGATCAGGTTAAGTGCCCGGCTCAGCACCTTCACGTACTGTTCATGTGTCACTTTCTCCGGAAGGGGGAAGTTGTGATTGAATCCCAGCCCTTTCCCTTCGCCCTTCTCCTCTTCAAATCCGGAGAAATAGGGATACGCAAAGGAGGGATGCCCGTGAATGGAAAGGGTGAGCACATCGCTTCTGCCGTAGAAGATCTGCTGCTGCCCGTTGCCGTGATGATAGTCTATGTCGAGGATGGCCACCCTTCCGCTGCGACTAAGGTAATGGGCTGCTATCGCGCAGTTGTTGAAGTAACAGAACCCGCCGAAGACAGACCTCTCAGTATGGTGGCCCGGCGGCCTGGTAAGGACATAGGCATACCGTGTTCCTGCCAACAGTTCGTCAGCTGCGCTCATTACACAGTTCACACCCCAGCGGGCTGCCAGGAATGCATCCTGGTTCAGGGGCGTAAAGGTGTCAAAACAGTAATAACCGGCCCTGACCGAGAGATCTTTTGGCGCTCTCGAAGCATACCTGATGGGAAATACATAGGGGTAGACCGACTGCCCCCTGGGTATGTTCCGGCTTACCTTCCTGAAATAGTTGAAGTAATTCCTGTCATGCACATCAAGTATGTGCCTGTCAGGGTACTCACGCACCCTGCCTGCCCTGAACAACCCGCTTTTATCCAGCTCCTTAAGAATGCTCTTTACCCTTACGGGCGATTCCACATAGCCCCGTTCCCTGACATGATGAATTGTGTGCCTGTCGTTGACTGCAAGCCATATCTTTTTCTTTTCCGGTATGGCGGCTGTCGGCTCAGGCAGAATCTTCCTGCGTGTATAACGCGGCGGCCTGATAGCCACCGGATCATCGGTTATGCTGTTAATAACCATGTTGTTATATTCCTCACCGGAATAATCGCCATATTTTCTTTCAAGGATTGCCCTTACAATTCCGCGAAGCTCATCACGTGAGACTGCAGTGCGATGGCCAAGCCCGTCAAAGACCAGGTAGGGAGGACAATTGTCTTCGGGTTTGACAGGAGTTTCATAGAGTGTGCCGGCGACAGGCCTGGCTCCGAACCGCTCATAGAAAGCCAGTCTTTTCCGGTTCTGCTCCAGCGTCTCCGGATCATGGCATAAAACCGGATCATCCGGAAGGCATTCGAAGAAGAGACCAATTGCATCAAGCGATATGGCCTCCTCCCTTATCCGTTCATAGAGTGCACTCCCCAGGCCGGACGATGAGCTGTCTGGTGATGCTGCAATGTAATCGAGATAACAGAACTGCAGGTCAGGCATGAAGAGAAGTACGGCAAACGCCCTGACTGCCTCATGAATATCCTCTGCGACGAAAACCGCTGTCTGATACTTCTTGCTGAGAGGATTGACGAACTGGGTCTCCAGCTCACCGATCTTTTTTTCGCTTATTGCCGGAAACTGTTTGCGCAGTATCTCCTTCACTGCCTCAATCTTCCTGGTATTGGCCTCGTGAAAGGGATTGGTTATCTTTCTTATTCTTATCATACGGTCATTCGGTCGGACCGGAGTTGCTTACAAATGCTATCTTTTTTCCGTCAGGGGACCAGCTGGGGACATTGATAGTTCCCTGTCCGCCGTAAAGATAAACAATTACCTCAGGTGTCAGGGGCGCAAACTTCTGCCGGCCGGCGTCAGCTCCCGGAATCAATATTTTCCTGATATACACGTGTTTGTAAAACGGGTGATCATCGGCTTTCACTTCCGGCATGAATGAGAGGAAGACAATCTGCTTCCCGTCCGGTGAGATGTGCGGAAACCAGTCGTTGTATTCATCAAATGTAAGCTGCTCCTGCTTCGAACCGTCAGGTTTCATCCGCCAGAGCTTCATGGTACCGGTGCGGGCTGAATTGAAATAGATATACTTGCCGTCAGGTGAGTACTCAGACCCGTCATCCAGGCCGGAGGTATCGGTGAGCCTGATCTCTTTTCTCTTCTTCACAGAGATTTTATAAATGTCATAGTCACCGTTTCGCTCTGCGGTATAGGTCAGCCAGCGTCCGTCAGGCGACCAGCCGTGAAGATAGGAGGGACCCTTCGCGGTGATCCGTTCCGGAGTGCCCCCCTCAGCAGGCATGATGTATATAATCGATTTGTTGTCCTCTTCTGCTGCATGGTGGCTGATGCCCAGCATCTTTCCGTCAAATGACAGCACATGGTCATTGTTGTTGCTGGTCGCAAATCCTGAATTGATCACCTCCGGCCTGCCTGATTCAAGGTCAAAGCGGTAGAGCAAACCTTCACTATTGTATATCAGGTACCTGCCGTCAGGCGTCCAGTTGGGCGCCTGTATCGAATTTGGTGCCTGGAAGACCACCCTGCGAAGGCCTGTCTCAATATCCAGGATCTCAAGATTGCTCCCCAGAAAATCGCGGTAAGGTACTAGGCCTGGCCATGCCGGTCTTGTAATCCGTACATTTGAAAATACAGCACTTTCCGTAACGGTGTTATCGTGAGAGCAGACAAACAGGCCGGCATACACCTCGCCGGCCAGCGATGCCTGAGTTACAGCCACGGTGTCAAATGGCCTCCCCCTGACTGCAGCGGAGAAGATGAACAGGTCACCTTCCCTTTCAATCCGGATAATATCAGGGGCAACAACCGGAGACCTTCTCTCGTATGTCTCTCCACCCTCTGCAACTCTGTATTGCAGCGAGGCCAGCCCGTCGCCGTGCACTGCCGCACTGATATGGGGCGAGGCACCGCCAAGCCCTTCCCTGATCATCCATCCGGTTTTTCTGTGCTCATGCTTCCCTGAACCGACGAACCTCACATCGGCACTGAGGATGAAATCGTCCTCCATCTTCTTCCATGTAAAATGAAACTGGTCAGAGCTAAACCAGATGTTGCCGCCTGACCCGGTCAGAAGATATTCCTGACTCTCCGGCAGAAATTCAGTCGATCCTTTGATCCCACAACTTCCGACGTCGCCGCTTTCGTCAAAAGTGCTTCCCTGGTATTGCTGTGACCACAGAGGGCCGGATACCAGAAGTGTAATCGCCATAAGTATATGTGTGATTTTCGTGATTGCCATAATTGACTGATTCATTGATCCTCCGCCCGAACAATTTAGTTTTTCTTCCGGACTGAAAACTCTTTCTAAAGATAAATATCCTTCCTGAGATATATCCTCAGGGAAAAGAAGATCAGTAAAAACGAAAACAGGGTGAAGTACATAATATTTACCAGGTCCAACGCGTATGCGGGGTTAACCACATCAAGATCAATGAATTTGTAGGGACTGACATATCCTGCCCATGAAAGATCAGGTGTGATATTGGAAATGGTGAAGATGAAATAGAGAACCATGACCCACGCTACACCCAGTGTGGTTATCGGCTTTGGCTTTTTTACAAGCACTGACATGAAGAGACCAAGCGTTGCGAAAAAAAAGTGAAGCAGGAGGGTGTATACTGACATAATAAAAAACGCATCAACACTATAGGGTTCCTTCTTACAGGTCTCAAGTGATATGTACCCGGCAACGGTTATTATCAGATTGATTGCCAAAATGTTGATGACAACCACGGCCAGTTTGCTGAAGAAGACCTGCCCCCTTGTCACCGGCCATGAAAGCAGGAACTCTGCGGTTCTGCCATACTCCTCCTTCAGGAGGATGTTGGAAGAGAGTACAATTGAGTAGATGCTCCCCAGTACCAGCATGTAAATCACATTATTGGCGGAATAGAAACCAAGGACGGAAAAGAGATCGTTTACATTGGAAACACCCTTGAACTGCAATGCGCCTTCGGGGAGGATGCTGATCATGGCCAGTATCTTCGTGTTGTTTTCGAGGAAGATGCTGTATAGAGACATGGTGGCAGTGGTGAGGAAGGCGATTATTGCCGTCCATATCAGCAGTCCTGTTGCATTGCTGCGAAACTCCCTGAGAAACAGATTCCTGTTCATCTGATCATCGCGGACTAATTGTAGTAGTGCATAAAGATTTCCTCAAGCGAAGGCTCCTCTACAGTCATGTCAGCAATTTCCTTTCCGCTTAGAGCAGCAATCAGGCCGTTCATATCGCCTGACCAGATAAATTCCATGGCTTTACCCGAGACATTGACACCATTTTTCATTCCCGGCATGCCGGTCAGAATTTCGGGTATCCTGTCTACGAATTCAATCCTGATCTTTTTCAGCTGTTTCTTCCTCAGGGTCTCGATTGCTTCCACATTGACGATCCTGCCTTCCCTTATAATGGCCACCCGCCCGCAGAGCATCTGCACATCGCTGAGCGAGTGGGAGGAAAAAAAAACGGTCATCCCTCTCCTGTTCTCAGAACGAAGAATATCGAAAAACCTCGATTGCATCAGCGGGTCAAGCCCTGTGGTAGGCTCATCGACAATGAGCAACGCGGGAGTGTGAAGAAAACTCTGGATAATGGAGAGCTTCTTCCTGTTACCCGATGAGAGGTCTGATATTTTTCTCCCGGGTTCAACATCAAACATCTCCATCAGTTCAGGGATTTTCTTCGCGTCATGCGCGATACCGTAGAATGAGGCACTGTAACGAAGAAATTCCCTGGCAGTCATGTCAGGCCAGGGGTTGACTTCAGAGGGGATGTAGCCTGTCTGCGCCCTTATCTTCTTCGAATCCCGTAATATGTCGAGTCCCATGATACGTGCGCTTCCGCCCGTCGGGAACAGAAGGTTCAGCAGCACCCGTATGGTAGTCGATTTGCCGGCGCCGTTAGGACCGATGAACCCAAAGATCTCACCCTCCTCCACCTGAAGGTTTATGTTCTCAATGCCCCGGTCTTTGCCGTATCTCTTGGTAAGATCCGAGATTTGTATGGCGGGTGTGCTCATATCGTGTTACAGGCTCAGGTGGCGGCAACAATACTCAGACCAGGTCACAGGCTTCGGGAGGCATCCACTTGGCTTCACGCCCTTCCCACTTGATGTTGCACCCGATGGGATTGGTGACTGCAACGCTGATCGGCCTGCCCGTTGTAAGTTCCTCCAGCGCCCTGTCGAGGTCATTGACGGTCATCCGCGTGGTGTCTCTCGGAGAGTCAACGCCTCTGCCGGTATAGGCCAGCACCCTGTCACGGTTGAATACAAAGAAGTGCGGTGTCTTCAGTGCACCGTAATCCTTCGCTGCCTGCTGATCCCTGTCATACAGGTATTTCCACGGGAAATTGTGCTCCTTCATCCTTTTCACCATGTTTGGGAAGCTGTCCTCCTCATATGTGTGTTCACTGTTGGAGTTGATGCCAACGAAAGCCACCCCTCTGTCACGGAACTTTTCCGCTGTGGCCCTTGTAACTTCGTCCGACCCGATCACATATGGACAGTGATTGCATGTAAAGAAGACCACAAGGTACGGGTGATCATCGAAGTCAGCCAGGCTGTATTCCCTGCCGTCAGTGGCGGGAAGCCGGAAGTCTATGGCTTTTTCACCAGGTTTCAGTGTATAACTCATTTTTAATCATTTTTCTGGTTATTCAATCTTTTTTAAGAAAACAATGCTCGGGACTGGTCTCTCAGCTCTTCCGGATGGTTTGTTGACCACGCCGCTGACCCCCTCGCCCTTAACGTACAGAGTTGTTGACCCGCCGCCGTCAAGATTGAGGATTTCGGTGCATCCCAGGCTCCTCGCCAGTTGTCTCAGCTCGAAGAGGCTCATACCGTCGGCATAGCCAGACTGCCTGCCGTCAACGGCAATGAAAAGTACATGGCCCTCTCCGGTGATGCCCAGGAGCGACCGCGGATGACGGTTCTTGTTGAAATTGGTGCTGTCAATGGCAATATCCTTTCCGTTATCGGTAAGAAGCGGACCTGTGACAATGGCATCCTCAGCGTTCAGATATCCGGCATCCTCACGCTCCGGCCCCCAGCTCGCGATATCAACTGCCTCGCCGGTGGCAGTGAAAACCCCGGTAGCCCTTATTCCGTACTCGTTCTCATCGGTCACCGAAACCACGGTATCGTCTACCTTGACGTAGTGAACATTATAACCTTTTTCCATGTTGAAAAAGGTGCCGTTGATGGCCGCCAATACTCCCTCGCCGGCCGCATATGCACTGGTGACGATAGCCTTGTCCCCGGCAGCCACCCCTATCTCAAACCGCCCGGCAGTGGTATCTGTTTCAACGACATATATCGCCTGGTCAGAGTCGAACAGCCTTGCCCGGGCCGACTTCAGAATTACCCCCGCGGTAATATTCTTAATGTTCCATTCAATCTCTGCCAGAGACTGTTTGACCTGTAGGTCCTGTCCTCCGGCAGATATTGATGCCAGTAAAATTATGACTCCTGGAATGATACTTTTAGTCTTCATTGTATTAACTGATACTTTAAAGATTCATAACTTTATGAAATCGGTTTCATGATTATAACTCCATATAATATGAACACAGAACCCACATTAAAGTTAAATCCTTTTTTCCGGACGGCAGCAACCGTTGCATTGATAATTGCCTTCGTGGCTCCTGTTTGCTCACAACCTTCAGGCGGACCATACGGACCGGTAAGGCAGGTCTGGCCGGTGCCTGAGAAAGCCGGCAACACGTTCTACGTCGCTCCCGACGGCAACCCCGGCGCATCCGGTATAAGCGCCGCAGCACCCTCAACAATTGAGGCTGCCATTGCAAAAGCAACCACCGGAGATGTCATCATCATGCGAGGCGGCACATACAGGACAGGTGACCTGGTGCTGAACCAGGGTATCACTATCCAGCCTTACGGCGATGAACTTCCTGTACTTAAGGGAACAGGTGTGGCTACACAATGGAATGACCTTGGCAACGGACTGTGGGTCACAAAGTGGGACCGTCTCTTCCCTTCAGCTCCGGCCGACTGGTGGCAGAGACTGAGGAGCGGGAAGGAGACTCCCCTTCACAGGTTCAATGATGACATGGTATTCATTGACGGACGGTTCCTGCAGTCTGCCGGTTACGAGGGCGAAGTGAATGAGAACACTTTCTTCATAGATTATTCCACAGGCCTGGTTTATATCGGCGTTGACCCGAAAGACAAGCTGGTTGAGATAACCGCTTATAACATCGGCATCCATCGCATCACGGGCGAATACAACGGGAGACCTTCCGACGGACGCGGCCCGGTGATAAGAGGTATCACCTTTACCCAATACGCATACAGGGCAATTGAGATCGACGGGAAAGACCCGGAAGGAATATCACCTGAAGCTGAACACGGAAAGGATGTGATTGGCACTACCCTGGAACACTGCACCATTTCATTCTGCTCACGCGTTGCAGCATACCTGCGGGGAGACAGACTTACAATACGCAATTGCAGGGTGAGTGACACCAGCACCGAGGGAATTTATGTACTCAGTTCATCCGATGTCCTGCTGGAAAAAAACATCTTCACACGGAACAACATCGAACGCATCAGCGGATACTATCCGGCAGCCGTGAAGATATTCAACCAGTGCTACCGGGTTACCTGCAATGACAACCTGGTGACCGACCTTCCCTTCTCAAACGGGATCTGGTATGATGTCGGCAATGTGGATGCGGTCTTTACCAACAACTGGGTTGAAAACGTCGGGCTGACCGGAAGGGCGGTATCATACCTCCAGACCTGGCCGAGCGAGAGCGGTTTCTTCTTCGAGATATCCAAAGGGGCCGTCTGCGCCGGGAACGTCTTTGTAAACTGTGAACTCGGAATACATATCCTCAACAGCTGTGACGCTGTAATGTATAACAACACCCTCGTCAACAGCACGGCATGCATAAGCCGGAGCGAACGCAGCGCCGTGGGTGACCACTTTGGGTGGCACCCGGCAACAGGCCCGGGGGTCGATGAACGTGACGGTCATGTTTTTGTAAATAACCTGATGGTGGCCGATGCAACCCTGAACAGGCCTCATCTCTTCGTCTGGCAGCGCGCAATGCTGTGCGGCCGCCTTCGCGATCCGCAGTTCAGCACCATTGACAACAACGTGTACGTGAGGACCGGGGAACGCAAGGAGATGCCCCTCATTGTCTGGAGCCCGGTGCAGAACGAACAGTGTATTGCGGAAATGAACTCTCCGGAAGAGATTAACAAAATACTCCCCGGGTTCGAGACGAAAAGCATCCTGATTAAGGATTACAGCACTTTCATGAGCCCGGAACTGAAAAACTTCAGGCCACTACCGTCATTTTACCTAAATGCCAGGCCGGCACCTTTTCCACAGGAGGTGATGTCGGTTTTCAGGCTGAAGAAGAAAAGCACACCCTGGGTGGGCGCATACCCGCCTCAGTTGTGAAAAACTGATTGAAGAAAGTATTAAACCTCTTTCATTATCAGCCAGGTGGTGTACCCGACATACACAGCCAGGAGTAGCCCGGCCTCCCACCTGTCAAGCTTGTGACGCTGTGAAGTGAACATCGTGATAAACAGCAGAACAGTGCCCGCGGCAAGGATATAAAAATCCGTATTGAAAACAGGATTGTACGCCACCGGCCTGACTACGGAGACCAGCCCGCCAATCAGCAGTATGTTGAAGATATTTGATCCGACGACATTGCCTACAGCTATGTCCGGATTCTTCCTGAAAGCGGCAACTAAAGAGGTGGCAAGCTCCGGGAGAGAGGTGCCGGCCGCAATGATTGTCAGACCGATGACCTTCTCACTGACCCCCATCGCCTTTGCAATGAAGACTGCATTTGTGACTACAAGCCTGCCTCCGATAACAAGACCGGCAAGCCCAAGAACGATGAATCCAATGGTCCTGTACAGAGGCCCGGGATTCTTGTGTTCGGAAGGCTCCCGTTCGAGATTCTTTATCTGGTGAAATATGTAGTATTGGAAAGAGACAAACAGTGCGAGCAGAATCAGCCCGTCAGTCCTTCCAAGCATCCGCCCACCTCCGGCTGAAGGAATATTTACCATAAAGAAAAAGATAACAAGCGCCACCAGAGACATGGGTATCTCCCTCCAGACTGTGCTTATATGAACCTTCAGGGGTAAAATAAGCCCTGCGATGCCGAGAATGATGTAGAGGTTGAAGTTATTGCTTCCGAGTATGTTACCGAATACAATGTCCTGATGGTCAGACGACGATGCAATCAGGTTGACCACCAGCTCGGGAGCTGATGTGCCGAACGCTACAACTGTCAGTCCGATTGTAAGATCTGAGATATTAAACCTTCTTGCCAGTGAAGTGGCGCCACCTACCAGCCCCTCAGCACTGATGATCAGCAAAGCCAGACCTGCGAGAAGCAGAAGAATCTGAATTGTCATGGATTTCTTATTTCCTTTTCGGTCGGCAAATATAACACCCGGAGCAATAAAAAGTTAAAAGCCTGTGATGATATGCATCACCTGTTAATTATCGAGCCAGTTATTTTCTTTAAGGATAGAGAGTCCCTTGATTATGATCCGGTCCATATCCTCAGGCGGCCGGTTGAACAGGCCAACATACAGCAGATCCTTCTCCGGAACCGAGAAATGAAACGCCCTGAACCCACCCTGGTCTCCGGTGTGATACACGAACTTCACCCCGAATACGTTGGCCTGCCCGAGGATCTGCTCCTCGCCGATGAACCAGCTGTAACCAATGAAGGGTGACTCGTTACCTGCCCATGTATCAGGCCGGCAGATTGTCCTTGATTTGCCGGTAAGCTCCGCCCCGAGGAAACGATTTTCCCTTATGGCCTTCTCGTAAAGGGCAAGCTCCCTGACCGAACTCCAGACTCCTCCGTTGCCGGCTGCCGGGAAGGTGGGAAACTCACCGTAGTCAGATTCAGCCCATTTGCCGCCGGTCATCTCGTAGGCATGAGAAACACCTGTCTCCGGGTGCGGACCGTCAGTAATTGTACTGGTGGCCATGCCTGCAGGCTTGAAAATCCTTTCAGCAATGAAATCCTGCCACTTCTGACCGCTGACCTTCTCTATGATCAGTGCAAGGCCGTTAAAAGCGGGATTGGAGTACTCATACTTTTCTCCAGGTTCAAAAACCAGGTTCTCCGCCTGCGTCACCGGGGCCCAGTTCTCGTAGTCCTTCGCAGTGAGGAAAAACTCCGGATTCTCGCTCACGGGCCTGTTGTCAGGGAGTCCCGATGTGTGGGTCAGCAGGTGCATCACCGTCACCTTTTTGGCCAACTCCCTTCTCTTAAACTCAGGGAAGTATTTGCTCAGGGGATCTTCAACCGAGAGCTTCCCTTCCTCCTGCAGTATCAGTATCCCGTTGGCTACGAAGGTCTTGGATATAGAGCCCAGATTAAAGAGGGTGTTTTCGGTGATCTTTTCCCCTGTCACCATGTCGGCAAGGCCGAAACTACTGAGATAAACGGCACTGTCTCCCTTCATGACAAGTAACGCACCCCCGGGCTCTTGGGCCTGGAATTCCGCGTTAATCAGTGAATCAAGACCTGTAAACATTTCATTACCTGGTTGTTTGGTTGCACATGAAGCCATGAGAAGGCAAGCAGAAAAGATTATGGCTGTTCTCATCCGTCGAGTATTATCTGGCTGTTTTATGAATTTATTTCCTGTTTATTTCTCGGGTGATCATCTCTCCTTCAGCCTGTTGTATTTACGCATTATTTCCAGTGTCTTTTCAACGGGCAGTGCTTCTACGGTCATGCCGTTCCTCGCCTTTGTCGTCTCTGCGGCAAAGAGCGAGTTTATTATGGCCTCCTCGGTTGCTTCCGCAGCAGCCTGGAAAAGAAGATCCATCTCATCATTCCTGATCTCGTGCCACTGCTCGTACATCGATTCGGAAGAGTAGGGGATACGAAGCTCCTCAGCCGTGGATACTGCAATGATATAGTCCCCGCTGCCGTTCGATCCGGATGCTCCCGTCCTCATCATGCCTGCAAAAGCCCTGGACCCAAGCCTCTTCAGGTTCCTCGATGTCAGCGGTGCATCGGTCATCACAACAATCATGCACGAACCGTCTTCCTTATATTCGTTCACCGTGGTCCTGAAGCTGTAACGCCCGAGCTCCTGCCCGACAGGAACGCCGTTGACCTGCAGTATCCCGCCGTAGTTAGTCTGAACGAGTACACCAACTGTATAACCTCCCCGGGTGACAGGCAGCACACGCGATGATGTACCTATCCCTCCCTTGAACCCGAAACAAACTGTCCCGGTGCCTGCACCGACATTACCCTCGGCAACGGGACCGCCGGCCGCACTCCGGATCGCCTCCAGAACATGCTCCGTAGTAATATGCCTTCCCCTGATGTCATTGATCCTGGCATCATTGGTCTCGCCGACAACTGCGTTGACACTTGTCACCCCTTCGTTGCCTGGTTGAGACAGAGTATGCTCAATCACCGCAGCAACGGCAGTCGGCACACTAAGCGTGTTTGTCAGCACCACCGGCGTCTCGAGGTTGCCCAGCTCTTCAACCTGTGTGTACCCGGCAAGCTTGCCGAACCCGTTGCCCACGAAGATTCCGGCCGGGACCTTCTGCTGGAAGATATTTCCTTCATGTGGTAGGATGGCGGTGACTCCTGTTCTTACCGAGTCGCCTTCCTTCAGTGTCACCTGGCCCACCTTTACGCCGGGCACATCCGTTATGGCATTGTAACTGCCGGTACGCAGTATGCCAATCTCTATTCCGTAGTCTCTGGCCCTCTTCATCTGAGCATCAGTGTTCTGACAGTTCAGGACAGGCAGCAACAGCATCATCACTGCCGCCGTCCTGATAAGTTGTCTGGTTATTATCATGCGTGCCGCGGTTACCGTGCTTCCGTCCGGTCAAACACCTTTTTCCCGCCTACCCAGGTCTGCTGTGTCTTCACATTCCAGATCTCCACAGGATCAATCGCGGTGATATCACGGTCAAGCACAACGAAATCGGCCAGCTTTCCGGGCTCAAGTGTCCCTTTGAAATCCTCCTCGAAAGATGCATAGGCGGCATTGATCGTATATGCCTTCAGTGCCTCCTCAACGGTTATCTTTTGTTCCGGGACCCAGCCGCCGGGATTTTTGCCGTCAAGTGTTCGGCGTGTCGTGGCGGCATATATCCCTTCAAGCGGTGTTGCCGGCGCAACGAACCAGTCGCTCCCGAAGGCAAGGGTTGCCCCGCTGTCAAGCAGTGACCTGAATGCATAGGTTGTCTTCACCCGTTCCGGACCGATGTATTCCTCAGCCCAACGGCCGTCATCGATGGCATGATATGGCTGCATGCTGGCAATCACCTTCAGCTTCCCGTACCGCTCAATATCCGCGGGTGCAATATGCTGCGAGTGCTCGATCCTGAACCGCCTGTCACGCTCCCCGTTAACGGCAGCCACCTTCTCATAGGCGTTAAGAAGGAAATTGATGGCCTCGTCACCGATTGCATGAATCACAACCTGCAGCCCGGCTTTGTCGGATTCCAGAATCCAGTTGTAGAGGTCCTCCTCACTGTTCACAAAGAGGCCTGTATCTGTCTGAAGATCAGCATAAGGCTCCAGGAACGCCGCAGTGTGCGAGCCCAGCGAGCCGTCAACGAATCCCTTGACTCCACCGGTGCTGATCCACCTGTCACCGCGTCCGTCACGCTCAACCTGCTCCTTCATATCCTTCCACCTGCTGATTGTCTGCAGGTAATAGAGGCGGGTTATCTGTTCGCCCCGCGCACGTACCCGTTCAAGGGCATCAGAATAAGCGGCTGCATCAACTGCATGCGCAGAAGTGACACCGTTGGATGCCAGGTAATGCATCGCCGCAACAATGGCCCTGTCAACCTCCTCCTCGGACTGTTCCGGAATCCTGACAGATATCAGATCCATGGCATTGTCCTTGAAAATACCCGTCGGCTCACCGCTTCCGTCCCGTGTGATTGTGCCGCCGGAGACATCCTTTACCTTGCGGTCAACACCTGCAAGCTTCATGGCCAGCGAGTTGGCCAGCGCCATATGTCCGTCAAGCCGCGACACAAACACAGGATTATCCGGGGTTACAGAGTCAATCCAGTCCTTCTGCGGGAGGCTCTCCCAGCCAATCCCGTCCCAGTCGCCACCGAGAATCCATGTTCCGGGCTTCAGTGTTGCGGCATATTCCTTTATACGGCTGATAAACTCCTCAGGTGTTGACGCATCCCTAAGCTGCACCGAGGCCAGGTTTGATCCTCCCTGGAGCAGATGCAGGTGCGAGTCAATAAATCCCGGGGCAACAAACCTGCCCCCGAGGTCAATAACTTCACCGGAACCTGATTTGTACTTCATTACCTCGCGGTTGCTTCCAATTGCAATAATAGTGTCACCGGAGACCGCCATAGCCTCCGCATAAGGCTGTACCGCGTTCCCCGTCCAGATCCTGGCATTTGTAATGATCATATCAGATGTTTGAGTTGAAACGTTGCACGAGACAGCAATCAGCACCAGTATGATTGCTGCAGGTAAAAATGTCTTTTTCATACAGGAGTTGTTATTAGGAATCCTTTTCGGAATTGTGTTTTTCCTTGAACTCGTTAATAAGGGGAGTGGCCTTCTCCAGGTCCTCCTCCAGGATATACAGATCCATGACCTGAGGCACTGCTCCGAGGTATCCGAGTCCCGAGTCATTCTTTATCAGTCCCTTTATGCCTGTCTCTTCAAGCATCTCAAGCAGCAGCATGACTGTAGGCTCAGGGGCAACAAAGACCCTGATCAGTTTTTCATCGTTTTCCATATCGTTTTTCTTTATTGGTTTATCCGGATAGAGCGTTCCGCCTTTCGTAAGCCACGAGATGCCGAACGCCATAAGAGTTATGGTCTCTGCAATAAGCACAAACCTTGAATCGGAATTAACCCCGTCGAAGAACAGGAAAAAGACCTCGATTGAAGCCAGAGCTGCCAGCATAACGATGCCGCATGCCCTGTATATCAGGTTCCTCTTCTTCTTCATCTCAGTGGGATGCTTCTCACCACGGGTGAAAAGGAATATCGAAATCAGCGCCAGTATCACAAGGAAACAGGCTGCAGAAGTGAAATGAATCCATGCCACCCAATCCCATGATCCTTCCTCCACAGTGGGAAAAAATGCCACACCAAGGGCGCATAAACCTGCCAGGTCAGCAGCTCTGTTGTCCCATCTGTCATAACCCCTGTAAAAAAACAGGAACAGCGCAATTGCACAGATTGCACCCACAAACACATCGCGCATACCTGTATGATAATAAACGCTCATGTTCGTAAGCGCACTCTCACCGTCGAAAATGATGAGATGGCCCAGCACCAGCACAATGGGAAGAAGGATGCCTATCCAGCCCACCGCCTTCCGCAGCGCCAGGTATGAGTACACCTTGTCCGTATGATCTGATTTTATTTCCATGAATACCCTGACCGGTCAGCTCCGCCTGAAATAGACGTTGAATAGCTCATCAGCCTCCTGTTTGAGCCAATGATCGATGTTCAGGCTGGCGGCCTTCTCTATCAGAGGTGCCGGAACAAACGGCGCAATTACTTTGTATATGTGACCCGCCTCCAGCGTGTTCAGGTCAGCCATCACCTGGTTAACCGGTTGTTCGCCGGCAGCCAGCATAGGCCTGATGTCAGTCTCCTGCTTCACCAGAGCCGGATCAAACCATGAAGGCATGACGGTATTCAGCTCCTGCTCAGAAGCTCCGGCTATAAGGTCCTGCCCGACTTCTTTCCGCAACACATTTATGAGCTCCTCAACCTTCACGTTGCCAATGACCGCCGCCTGCTGAAGGGTGGCAATCTTCGCAACCGTCCTCCTCAGAACCGGGTTCTTCAGCTTCTCAAACACCGGCACATAGCTTATCAGCGTATTCTCAAGCTGCGGGTAGGCTTCAATCAGCGCCAGCACCTTAGTCTTGGGACTTATGATTATCTTGTTCTGATCCATGGTTATTTTGAATATGATAATATCCTTTGCTCTCCCTCAAGCTCCCTGTAGGGGGTAACATTGTGCGACACCTCCAGCGTGCCCAGGTACTCTCCCTTATCGTTTCGCAGGGCGAAGTATTCGATGTAGATCATCTTTCCGCCGATATTGATCCAGAAGGGGGCCCTCGAAGCCTTGCCCGACCTGAAATCCTCGATGATCTTATCCACTATGTGTGCGCTGGCAGGCGGATGGCAGTGCCTCACATCCCTGTTCAGGATGGCCCTGTTCCGCTGGAAGATCCTCTCTTCGCTCTGCGAGAAATACTTTACCTTGTCATTGCGGTCGACGAAGGTCATGTCTATCGGCAGCCTGTTAAGTATGGCCAGCAACTCTTCAATTGTGAAGCTGCCCGAGGGTAGCTGAACTGTGTCTGCATTCTTGTTCATCTCATGGAGGATGTCTTCCTGCGCCCATTCAGGTTTCCAGGTTACCCTCGGGTCATAAAGGCAGTACCCTATCTCAAGCGACTGCTTCTGAATGGCATACCAGTCAGCCTCGTTGAGGTTGTCAAGCGCCATCGGGAAGAGTATCTCCTCCTCCTTTGTTGTCATATCTTTCACCCCCTGTGCAGCCGGAAGAAGCACAATCTCAGCTGATGCTACCAGTTCCTCACGTGTGATCTCGCCGCTGCGAAGGAGCTCGATGCCCCCCTTTATCAGTTCCCTGATCTCATCATGCTTGCCCCACATAACCTTGGGCGGACCGGTGATCCCCTGCCTCTCGAGGTACGGGAAGAGGAGGTATTCCTTGCGCTGGTAATGCTTGTCAACATCCCACAGGCTGTTGAACAGGCCGGTCAGCCTGAATTTTTCTGTGTCCTTTACCGGACCTGAATCATAGCTGATGGCTGATATAAGGTTCTCTATCTCGGCAACAACCTTCCTCAACTCCTTGTTTTCATTGATGAGCACATCAACCGGGTGTCCTGCCGGTATCTTTTTTGCCGCCGAGAGATCGACGTTGCCGTGAAGCACTGCCGAGTGGGCATCGCAGAGCCTCAGCACCTCTTCCTCCGGGAGACCTTCGCTGATCAGCTCCTGCTCAACCTCAACAACCTCTCCGTATGGGATCTGGCTGAGGGTGCTTAAAAGATCCTCCCGGACCTTTTCTTCGGCTTCGCCCTGGTGAAGCCTGAGTATAAGTGTTTTAAGCCTCTTCTTTCTTTCCGATGAATTGTTGATCAGTTCGCTCATTGGGACAGGTTTTAGTCTAAAACAAAATTAGAACTATTAAGTTAAAAGCAAAATCTCTGCGATATGACGATGCAATCCGGGTGCTCTGAAACATACTTCACCAGGTCAGGTAAAGACCTGCATCAAATTCAAATTTAGAGAAACTGTGTGCCGGATTGGCAACATCCTCCTGCATTGGATTATCATAGGTCCATTCCCATATTGTCATCTTGTAGTCAACAGACCTTTTAACTGTAAACCAGCTGGCATGGCCTCTGACACCCAGTGTTGAACTGCCGATCCTGAAACAGTCAAGGCCCAGTTCTGCTTCGGGGAAGAAGAAGAGCGCCGGGGAGTTTTTCGTACTGTACCTGATCTCACGCCTCATGTTGCCATTGATCATTTTCTGTGTCACTTTCTCACGGAATTTTGAAAGCGTGCTGATACCGCCATTCAGACAAAGGTTGAGGTGGATGAAACGGTAACTGACCGGCACTGCCACCCCTGCCATGATTCCTGTTTCATGAACCCGCCTTTGCCTGAAGTTGCTGTCCGTGTCACCATACCACCCTTCGTCGGAAAGGCGGTGAAACATATTAAACTCATTCATCAGCTGAGGATAGCTGTAGAATCCGGCCGTTAACCCCAGATATTTATATGGCATCCATATAGCCTTAATGTTCAGGCTGGTAGGCGCAAAATCATCATACATCGCCACCTTAAAATCCGCCTCCCAGTTGCCCCGGAACCAGAGATGTGCCGAAAGACCGAGATACTGGTATTCAGCCATCTCATCCGAGGAGTGAAGATAGTTCAGAAAATCCAGGTTGGCGCCGTTAGCCAGGCTGTCGCGGGTTATATCCCTCACGCCAAACCAGAGTGATGCCTCTTTCTTTTCGATGAACCGGCCCTGGGCCGGAAGGAGGGAAGAAACGGCAACCGCAGGCAGAAGGAACATCATTATTTTGGCATAGCGTCTCATTGCATATGTGCTATTCGTTCCTGACAAGGGTTATCAGGTTGGTGGTTGCAGACAGTGTGCTTTCGTCCGACAGGGTTATGTTGATTTCAAATTGCGCCTTGTCGCCTGCAATTTCCTCCCGGCAGAACAACTGAAAGGTGACCGACGGTTCATCGGGGTAAAAGTCCCGGTCTATGGCTGATAGAAGCTCCGAGGAATCAATGTAAAGGAAACCAGGTGCATTGAATCGGGGCACGCAGGCTGCGAACAGACCTGTGACATCGGTGCCGGCAGGAATTTCAGGTGACATAGCCTCAAGTGTGACAATGCTGATTCCTGTGATCCGGTTCAGCGGATAATACCTGGGTTCCGGAGACATGGCGTATGCAGGGGTGAATCCGGTAAAGCTGTTATTGCTTCGCCTGTTAACGCCTGAAGCCAGGATTGTCTCGTCGGAAAGGGTCACAGTGAAAGCCACAGCCGGGGCATACATGATATCGCTGTTGGTCTCCGTGGGATAAAATCCGGAATTGTCGAGGTTAGTGATGGTAATTTTGTTGAAACTTAACTCAAAATCCCATTCCGCCGGATCAATACAGCTGGTTATAGTTTTAAGAATGAATATGACTGATAGCAGCAGCGTGACCTTCATGGTTCTGCCGGAGTATATTCTCAGTGCTCCGGCAAATCCGCCTGCCTGATGCCTAATATCAATTCTCATCATGACATCATTTCGTTGAAGAGAGAGATCCCCTTTTCGTCAAAGGTGCAGTTCAGCCAGTCGCCGCTGATCTCGGCGCCGCACTTCCGGTAGAAACCGATGGCCGGCTCATTCCAGTCGAGCACCTGCCACCGGACTCTCTTGCAGTTCTCGTCCCGGGCTTCCTGCATAACCCTCTGCATGAGGGCTGCACCTATTTTCCGGTTACGGAACAGCTTGCTGACAATGATATCCTCGAGGTAGATCGATTTCCCCACCCAGGTGAAATAGGCGAAAAAGTAAAGCGCCATGCCCATAATGCCATCCTCTGCATTATCCGCCACGAAACAGCGGAAGTGGTTCTGTTCGCGGCGCATCTGCTCCACAGTATTGGTCACGGCTTCAGGAGACCGCTCATACTCAGCCAGCTCTTTTATAAGTTTCAGGATTGCCGGGAAATCCTCTTCAACCGCTCTTCTGATATTTACTTCCATTGGTGTGGATAATATTCGCGTTAAGGTATGTGGTCAGACTTCCCTGTCCTTTATGAGAGCCTTCATCTCGTTGAAGTGATATACCCTGAATCCCGGCTCTGCCCTTTTCGCGGCAGCGATCATGGCCTGTGCCACATCATGACCTTTTATGGGCCTGTATTTTGCCGGGAAAAGAAAGGAGAGGGGAGGAGCGAAAATCTTTGTGATCTCCTCCGCCAGGCGGAACTCATTCCGCTTGCCCATTAGCATGGAAGGCCGGAAAACGGAAACGGAGGGGATGCTCATCAGCGCAACAGCCTCCTCAACCTCACCCTTGAACTTCAGGTAGAAATTGCCGCTCTTTGCTGATGCCCCGACCGAGGAGACAAGCGCAAAGTGCCGGCAACCGGCTTCCTGGCAGTGCCGGGCGGTGTTCACGGGAATGTCATGGTCAACCTTCCGGTAGGCATCCATGTCGCCCTTTACCTTCTTCCGGGTGGTGCCGATGGCACAGAATACTGCATCACTGCCAGCAACAGCCGACCTGAAAGCAACCGGATCATTAAAGTCGATGATAACCACCTCAGCACCCGGCGGGGTGTTTTCATGCATTCTCCTGGTTATCAGCCGTACTTTCTTGAAGTAGTCATCTTTTGTAAGGAGCTCTGCCAGGTGACCGCCGATCAGGCCGGTGGCACCGATAACTGTTGCTGTAGCTGTAGCTGCTGCGGATGCTGCGGTGGTGGTG